>Ga0247738_10000028_pt1 | contig 142541 bp, 124 predicted proteins | sample UWRJL013104B2_FD_180936 | JGI IMG/M metagenome (GOLD analysis project Ga0247738, IMG submission 180936) | Plant litter microbial communities from Arlington Agricultural Research Station in Wisconsin, United States - UWRJ-L013-104B-2 | ecosystem: Environmental > Terrestrial > Plant litter >...
AGAGAACCCGAAACCAACATGAGTAACCCAAGTGTTAATTTCTGGTTTAATGAGTGCTATGTAACTATCCTCTGCAAGCGTAACCGTAACTTTTGTGTTGCTGTTTCTTTTGAGATTGACAGTTAAATCAAGACGAGTGCCGGCGATACCCTGTTCTGCTTTTTTTATGTTGACGCAATCTTTTCCTGCTTCGACCTCATTATCATTTACTACCTTTTGTAACGTTAATATTCCCGAAGATACCTTTTTTTCCTGATCAATATTTAAAAATTCGTTTACAGCCGTTCCAATCGCATTACAAGAAATAACTGATTTATTTAGTGCCGCAAATAGGTCTATTGACATTACAGCATTTTCGCCAGGCTTTTTAGGAGGAGGCTCTGCAATTGCAGCAAGGACTCCTCCGGGATTTTGAAATTTTGGAATATCGACTTTTTCTATATCTGTAGAGATAAGGTATTGGTTTCTATATTTTGGCGCCAAATTTATAATGGTAAGTTGAACTGATTTTTTTTCGGTTACCTCAATTGTCTTTGACGTATCATGCGCCAAATCAAGAAGATAGCTGGAGGTCGAGGTGGGATTGTCATTCGCAATTGCAGGGAAGCCGACACTAATTAACGTTATTAATATTGCACTTTTTAATCTGTTCATCACCATATCCTCATGTCCATTAATATAAATAGCGGTTGAAAGTTCAACCCATATCGATGATAGCTGCCCATTTTTATGATGAATATTACAGCGAATTACTTATGCAGCTTTCATCCTTTTAAATATCAAACTCTTTTACCGGGCATTGGCGGTTAAAGTTTTTAATGAAGGTTTAATTTGGATTTTGAATATGGCTCAACCAATGGAAATACACCATAATGATGGGAAGTATTAAATGCATTAGGAAATGGAACTGGACGTATCATCGTCTTTAAGTTCCGCGAACTTTGCGGCCATTGTAGGGTTATTCTTAGTTAGTTTCTTAACGGTTAAATCATCAGCTTTGTTGTTCGCGAGGCGAAGATTATTTTCAGAGCCGAGTAATGCTTCTTTGGTCTTCTGAAGGTGATCAATCGTTTTGTCGATTTCCTCGATGGCTGTTTTAAATTTCTTAGACGCCAATTCGTAATTCCGAGCGAAGCCTGTTTTGAATTCATCAAGCTCATTTTCGAAGTTTGTGATATCAATATTTTGAGATTTAACTAACGCGAGTTCTGTTTTGAACTTAAGTGAGTTTTGAGCCGCATTTCGAAGCAAGGTAATCATAGGGATAAAAAATTGAGGACGTATGACATACATCTTCTGAAACCGATGAGACACATCAATAATTCCAGAGTTGTAAAGCTCACTTTCTGGCTCCAGAAGAGAAACGAGCACAGCGTATTCACAAGCTTTTTCGTTTCTATCTCTATCAAGCTCTTTCAGAAAATCCTCGTTCCTTTTCTTTGTAGCAGTTTCATCGTTCTCATTCTTCATTTCGAACATGATCGAGATAATCTCTGTGCCAGCCTCATCTGAGTCACGGAAAATATAATCCCCTTTGCTGCCACTTCGCGCATCATTATCCTTCTCAAAATAAGCTCTCGGAAATGCGGTAGCTCGAATACGATTAAATTCGGTGTCACAGTGCTGTTCCAGTGTTTCACCTACCATTTTTGTTGACAGGCGAGCTTTCATATCTTTGAGCCGTTCAATGGTATCTTCACGGTCCTTAATCTGTGTTTCGTATTTATCCTTGAGTGATGTTTCAGCAAGCTGCTTTTCAAGACGTGTGCGGTCAAGGTGACTCTTCAGCTCATCGCGCTCTTTTTCAACTACATTAACTGCATTTGTAATCGCAAGTTGTTGAGTAAGTTCGACCGAGCTCAATTGAGCCTTTAGAGCCTGAATTTCCGCATCCTTAGTCGCAGCAGTTCTTTGAAGTTCATTCGCAAGCTTAGCTTCGGACAGTTGGGAGTCAGTTTGCTTATCATGTTTTGTCTGTTTGAGTTCATTCGCAAGTGCGTCACGCTCTTTCTCTAAAACATTTAGAGCTTCGGTTACAGCAAGCCTCTGTTTGATGTCGCCAGCATCAAGCTTAGCCTTTAGTTCGTTGATCTCTGCATCCTTGATTGATGCTGCTTTTTCCAATTCGCTGGTTACTTTAGTTGTCGCCAATTGAACGGCATTCCTCTTATCTTGCTCCGCCAATTCAAGCCGATCGTGTAGCTGCTGATCAAATTCTTTGGTTCTAACCTGTTTCAAAATATCGGCATAACCAGCTTCGTCAATTTTGAACGCTTTATTGCAATGTGGGCATATAATTTCATTCATTCCAAAACTTCCTCGTGTAAGCTGGTAATGCCCAAGCTGATTTTATATGTGGGTATCTATCCGTTAGATTAAAGAATGTTTTGACGCACGAATTAAACAAGTTGGTTAATATCTTGCCAGTGTATGCAATTATCAGGAAGAGCTGCTCCTTCCACTCCAAGAATATAATCCAGCAAAGATTTAACTTTATCTCTCGCATCTGAATCACTTTTAATTCTCAATAATGCGTTATATGGCTTTTCATATATCACATCTTCGCCAAAAAGTGCGACTTCAAAACAGGTTTTACAAGCGACTAGATTTACTCTTTCGTCGCCATCCAAGAGGTTTGCAATAGTATTATTCATACCCCAGGCTGGGTTTCTTTTACCCTTGGCTGTAAGCTCAGTATCTGTGTCATGAAGAATAAAAAATGACTTTGAAAACTGCTTGAGCACTTTTGCAACTGAAGGAATTATGCCTTTGCCTCTGGCTCTTATAATTTGAACGTCCTTGTAATCGTTCGGGTAAATTTCTTTAATCATTGAAAAAGCTGTGTATTCTGTGTCCCCCTCCACTATTATCTGCCGTCCCCCAAAAAAAAATTCGTGGACGTAGGGGTCGCAAATATTGAGTAGTTTGAGATTATTTTTATCATCAGAATCTAATTTGGCCCGTTCCGGTCTATATAGGGTTGTACTTTTAACACCGCTATCATCGTCTCGAAAAACTCTGATGATAGTAGTGTTGTCTTTCGATAAGTCGATAAATATCGGGGAATGGGAGGTGATCATTACTTGCCAATTACCGCTGGTCGGTAAATCGTAGAGAATTGTTCTAGCTTCTCGAATAGCTGACGGGTGTAAGCAAATTTCTGGTTCATCTAGAAGAAGCACATGAGGACGAGATCCCTTCTTGTCTTGTGATTCAGATAAATATTTAAGCGTTGCCCACAATAACGTCCGTCTGGCACCGCTTCCTTGATGCTGAATGGTTGAGAAGTATCCATCTTCGGGCCCCATCAATAAATCTGCATTGCTCTTAAATGGTTGATATGCACTTTCTAAATCAGCTTCCGCCTTTGCATCGAATTTTATTCTGTGTTTCGGAAACAATTTACCTAAGTAATCCGATATTTCATTTTCAATCAGCTGGATCTCATCTTCAGTAGCTTTAACAACTTTTGTTTGAAGGTCCTTTATTTTCTCCAGAATGAGGTCATAGTCGGATTTTTCTTGATCAGGATCTGTTTTAATTTCAGAGAGCTTATCCTTTAGCAAACTCGTTATTATTTTTGTAATCTCTGCTGCTTGTTTGTCAGGGGTTTCGAAAGCATCAATTCTATGTGGCAATGGGCGGCGCGCGTTTGCAATACCTGGAGCACCCCATGGAACTTGGTCATCCCAATCGTCTTTCTGAACATCAAACCCTTGTCTCTTTGGATCTTTGTTTGGACTATCCCACACCCATTTTTCTCGAATTAACCACTCACCATTTGCTGTGGATCTAATCCATCTTTCGCCGGGAGCGTCAAAAAATACAATTGTGTGAAGTTCAATTGTCGGTAAGTTATCGGGATCGACTTGACCATTTGGAAAATCATTGATTGTTAGCTTTCCTTCTTTTGATCCCTGAGACATTGCTATCTCATAAGCTCTAAGAATACTACTTTTTCCTACGTTATTCGGGCCAACAAGAACAACTATATCGTCGAGCTCAATTTCAACCCTATCTGAGCCAATCGATCTGAAGTTTTGAATTATCAACTTATGAAGCCGAGGTCGAGCAGCATTTTCTTCATCGCCGATGAGTGAAATAAATTCGTCCACTTTTTTCTTGGTTGCCATACAGATTCCCTCTCAAATTAAATTTCTGATATATGAAAATATAAACGGCTGAATATTCGCTTTAGTACATAGGATGCCACTTCAGTTAAGACCACCAACCACATGTCGTCAATTACAACGGATTACATATCGAAAATTTTGTCGCTTAAAGCGTTAGTGCTTTAGGGTTTTATGGTAGGAGTATGAAATTTTATTAGTATGTGAATTATTAGCTTGTTATTGGCTCTTGGCGTGAATGGCTACGCAAATAGAAAAGGGGCGAAAAAGTTCACCCTTTTTATATAAAAATATTTTTATTTCACATCAAACCTACCCAATGTCACGAGTTGAAGCTCATCATGCACTCAAGAATAATTTTCGCTGCCCAATCGCGCTTTGCAATTTGTTTATCTTGCTGAAAAGTCGTCAAGCTTAAATTCTCTTCGAACTAGTTTAATGAATTTAAATCGGCTGACTAAACCTATGAAGGAATTCGACTAAGGATGAGAGAGGCGGGGCGCTACACTCGGTGAGAGACGTTTTGAAAAATGTATCGAATTAATAAAACATTTACATTTTTAGTCGTGTTTTATTTCCAAGTAAATAAAAAAGCCCCAGCAAATTGCTGGGGCCTGTTTGGATGAACGTGTTGCGTTAATTACCTTACCGATTTTGGAGGCGACGACGCAGGCCCAGCCCTAATAAGCCCATTAAAACTAAGGATGAAGGTTCAGACACGGATGAGGGGGTAAATTACATACTTGAAATTTTGTACAAATACAAAGGGGCGAAAAAATTCGCTCCTTTGTATTTAAGTTGAAAAAATATTTACTTCATAGGAAATCAATTCAGCATCATTATTTTATGGGGCGCTAACAATACATCTTGATAGTCGGCGTCCGGTCGGCCGGGCTTTTATTTTCCTCTGGAGCAATCATAAATGCCCGTTGGGGAAGGCCGTGTGGGCGTAAGCAGAAAAGTGCGACGCTGACGATCGCGCGTATCAAAGCCAGATGCCGTTATCCAACCCGCATCGGTAATTGTCCGCGCAGAAAGCATACGGAGATACTCATCATCAGGTTCGTCGCGGACGAGTAGCTCGTTCAGATTATGAATCTGACCCGCTGAGTCCCAGATAACGGCCTCCCCACCATTCGGGCCGGTGGCGTTTCCAACAATCTGCCGGTGATTGTTGATGTCGTAAGCATGACTGAGCTCGATGCTGCCGGGCAGGTCACCAAGATCCACGACCCCCGTCTTATCGCTCCAGAAGATCGCATGCTGACTGTAATTCACGCTGCCGGTTCCCACGACGTGTCCGTGATCGTTAATGGCATGAGGGCTACCATCAATCACGCGAAGGCCACTTTTACGGTCCCAAATATAACCGCGGACTTCGCCCGATCCGTAGGTGCCACCAATGACCTGCCCGGCGTCATTCATAGCGTAGGGCCTACCTGATTCACTGTCTGGAAACGCGGGGATAATGGTTACACGACCGTGGCGGTCCCAGATTACAGAGCGTTCACCCACGGACGATTCATCCGGGTATGGTCCGCTGATACCTACCACCTCACCGTGCTTGTTAATGTCGACTGCAACACTACTGTCATCTCCGGGCGCAGGCTCCAGGAATTGTAAACCTTTGCCCTGTTGCCAGATAACTGCCCGAAGAAACGCACCGTCCGGTTCTATAGGTCGGGTGCTGACGATCTGCCCTCGATCATTGAAAGCTGCGACCTTTACCGGGATTTCCAGTTCGTGCGCGAGCTCATCAATAAATTTATATCCATGTTTCCGGTCCCACAAAAATACTTCAACTCCCTCGCCAAAATAACCCCAACCCAGCACTTGACCACGTCGGTCCACATCGACAATTTGAGTGTAATCCAACCCGCTATCAGCACCGAGCTGCGTGGTGCAATAGCGTGTAGTATCCGGAGGGGTAGGACGGTCTACTTCCTTCGCAACTGCGGAAGTTGTGATCAATAAACCAATCAGTAAGAATTCGATAGCGTGTCGCATAATTGTCTCCTTAATTAAGAACGTGTTCGTAAAAGATCAGTTAGGACTATCAGCTCGCTGCGGGCTTATCTCGAGCTCTGCAGACTAATATTGATGAAATTGATGGTGAAATTAATTTAGAAATACTGCGGTGTAGCATTAAAACTGCAGGCGAAAAATCACAACGAAATTGATTAGCTTAAGGACTTTACATAAATGCATTGAAAGGTGTCGTCATAAGCGCGTAACAAATATTTTTTGTTAACTAATACTGAGTAATATCAAAATCGATTGTGATCACATCTAGCAATAGCACGGCTTTTAGCATTTGACAATAAAGAAACGGCGCCAATTTTTTTACGGCGAAGTCCTCTCTTTTTATTAGAAATATTCGGTCGCGTTTATTACAAACATTCGAAATATAGATGCCGTATTTTTCAGGGGGCGTGCAAAGCTTGAGGAATCAACTATCTGGCGCCGATTATCACGAATCAATACCGGAAATTTTGTACAAATAAAAAAGGGCGAAAAGATTCGCCCTTTTTTATGAAGCTGAAAAAATATTTACTGCATAGGAAATCAATTTAGCATCATTATTTTATTCACAGTGTTCGCGAGTGATGCATAAGTCTTACTTTCTTAGTGCACGGATTTAAAAAATAACTTTTGCCGCCCAATCACGACTGGCAATTTTTTCATCTTGAGGAAAACTCGTCACGTTTAAGATTCCTTCGCCGTCCGCAGTAATTGAAATCGCTTTTCCCCATTTACCATTTAACGGATCAAACCAGGTTAACTTGTAAGTTTTGTTGGGAGCGAAACCTTTTAACTTTGGTGCTACCGATTTATTTTCAAAATAAAGCAGCGCGAAATCTCTTTCGGCGGTGCGCATCATGTAGGACCAGCCGTCGAGCCCATCTTCGGGGCTGCCTGGTGCTTTGCGTGGTAAAACGTGATCGGACGCTAACAATAAATCCTGATAGCGGCGGCCTTCAGATTGTATGAATGCGTTTAAGTGCTGCATGTAGTTGGCTGATTCGTAATTCAATGCATCCCAAATTTGTGGCCGTGCGCCTGCGGGTTCGCCGGTGGATGTAATGTCGTAAGCGGCAGTGCCGTGAACGTGGCCGGACAATCCGCCGGAAAGTACAGAGCCGTACATTTGTGCGCGCGCAAAATAATTATCGCGTGCGGAATTTGCGGGCGGTTCTTCACCTGCCGGTTTATTAATTTCGTGGAGCCAGCCGGTGTAGTAGGGCTCGAAATTAATGGTGGGGTAAGCGGGTGTTAATTTGAATTGCGTTTCCAACGCTTCACTCACACGATGATCGCGCGGTTTGTTGCCTACGCTGTGCATGTTAAGCCAGGGCACTTGCTCGGCGTGACCAAAAGCTGCATAGGTGGAGCGATCAATTAGTACCGTAATTGGCTGGCTAAAGGGCGGCGGCCCATATTTTTTTAAGTGATAGGTGAGGGCCTCATTAAATTGTGCGGCGGTAAGGCTGAAATCTTTTGGAATCCAATCCAAATGAATACCGCTGAATACGAGATTATTTGCACCATAACGCGAAATTAAATATTGCGTGTAGCGGGCAAAGGTTTCATTGAAATTAAAATAGGCATTCCACGACGGGCCTACATCGCGTCGCACTGTTTCCAGCAATGGCACGAACCCCTGTTCGGATAAGTAATCCATTTTACGGTCGAGGCTTTTAAAATACTCGGGGTTAATTCGCGTAAAATCTGAAACGCCTTTGTGTTTTGCAGACATAGCGAAGGGCAGGTGGCCGTATTCATCGCGCATACTTTTTGCGGTGAACGAACCCCAGTAACTCACACCGCCCGATGCGTCGGTTCCTTTTCCGCTCGCTACGTCATAACCGAATTTTTCCCAAGCGTTCCTAAGATAAATTCCACTCGGGTCGGCATGGGTGCTGGGGTTAACGTCTGCATCCCAATTAGGGAAAGACGCGATCATGCTGACGGAATTAAAACCCTGCTTCTTGCGAAAAGAAACTGCATCTTCAAAGCCGATACCTGGGCCTGGGCGATAATCATTTGATGTTGGCGCATTACGAAATGGTAACCGCCATGTTGAACCTGCAAGCCAGGTGTCTCCCACCATAAAGAAAGGTGTGCCGTCGGCATATTCTAGCGCGTGACCATTGGGCGATACGCGAACAAAACCTTGTCGATTAGGATTCTGTTGCTTTTCGCGGGTGGACCAATTGATGGCGGTAAATTTTCCAGAGCGGCCATTCAAGCCTTTATCGTCAGGATGATTGGATGCACTCTGCCACGTCCATTCACCCGGCGCTGTTGCAACCAAGCGCACCACATAGCGATTCTCGCCATCCCAAAAACCGTACACACGCTTGTCAAAATTTGGGCCTTTGAGTTGCACCCACATATCAACATCGGTGTAAAAATTTGGGTAAGTCTTCTCTGCAATGAAAACAATTTCCTGCGTTTCCCAAGGATGAATTTGTTTTTGCTGCGCGTTTTTAGCGGGTTGCGTAACACAACTCGTAAGCCCGGTCGCAACGCACAGTGCCAGTAATGTACTTATTAATAGTTGTTTAAAAAATTGGTTCATTACTGGCCTCTTCATTGAAAGCTATTGTTGTTGAAGCTATTGTTGTTGAAACTATGTGTTATGAAAAACAATAGGTTATAGAAAAACACTTTTAATAAAAAATACGTGCCCAGCTTCTAGTGATTATTTGACGCGAGTATTGAAATGCAATGTAGGTGCTTGACTGCCATCGCCGTGTTCGGAGTCGTAGAACGACACTTCCAATGCGCCAAGTGGCTGCAATAAAAGTCCGCGCGTGGTGCCATCGATTATGCGTTGCATTACGGGGCGCGGAATAGTAACCAGCGTTTTTCCGTTCGCTTGCGCAACGTCGGTATCAAAAATCATTTGGCCGTTGATGGTTGACTGCACATCTTTTCCTTGCGTGAAACTGGCAAAGGTTACGCTGTTTTGTTGCCAGTCAGCATCGCCACCTAAAATTTCAAACACACGCACCTTGTCAAATTCAATACCAAAATCTTCACCGAGAGCGGCCACATAATTTCCACCTTTTTGTACCGATTGCGTGGTGAGTTCCAGCAGGCCTGATCCATCGACTTTTTTACCCTGATAGTTTTTTAAATCCCAACGTAACAATGGAAATTGGCCCGCGCTCACCGTTAACACGCGTGCATTGTCAGATTGCCAATTATTAAAATTAACCTTAGGAAAAGCCGAGTTGATCACCGAATCATGTTTTACTTTCACGTGTTGTTTAAAACTATCGATTGAAGCAAGCGGCGGATGATAAAAGAGCGGCTCGCCCACATCCGGTTTCGCACCTTTCACTTTGACGACTTGAGCGCGAAAATAATCTACATCCAGATAGTATTCGCCCAGCCCCCAATCGGTGACGCCGAGTTGGATATTGACTTGATCACCTGGCACCCCATCAAAGTAGCGCGTGGTAAAACTGATAACTTGCCAATCGGAGTTCTGCCCGAGGTCATATTCACGTAGGTGTTCGTGAAAGTCAGTTGTGCGTTGCGTGTTGAGCATAAAGTTGACGCGGCGCGGTGCATGACTGGGGCGCACGCGAGCTTCCACGCGCAGTTCGTAATCTGGACTTTTGAGTTTCTCCATATCCAGCGACTGAGCGACATCGCGTTTGATGATGGTCCAATAAATATTGTGTTGGTCTTTCGTTGCATCGACTTGCATGCGTGCAAAACCATCCATGGGTACAAATTTCAACTGTGCATCGCCATCACCGGTGAAAGTTTGCCAGCCCGTTACCGATTTATTATTAAAGTCGTCAACAAAATCAGCATGGCAGAGAGGTGTAATGATTAGCAGCCCGCTTAACACTATAGTTTTTATACTCTCTACGATTTTTATAGTTTGCATCAGGGATGTCTCTTGAATGGTTGAGGCACGGAGCTTAAACGCGCTTTCACTAAAATTCCACTGGCGCGACTTGTAAATTGCAGAAGCTAATATTTCTTTACATTGGGGTGTAGATTTTAATCTAAACGAATCAAGCAGAGTGATCGCTATGTCTGAGAGTTCAATCTTTGCAATATAGATGCTATTAAAGCCGTTTTTTTTTTGAGAAGATTAAGCGGTGTTCTTGAATCGTCAGAGTCTAGTCGCTTAAGAAGCTTAGGCGTTTGTGTGGAAACATTTCAAGGCGGGAGTGCGGATTGGTAATGCGAATCATGAATTAGAGCGAAAAAGGGGACGGAAAAATCCGTCCCCTTTTTTGTGGAAACAAAATGTTTTTATTTCACATCAAATCTATCTAACATCAAATCTATCTAACATCAAACCTATCTAACATCATGACTTTATTCCATGCGTTTACGAAATCATTGACGAATTTTTCTTTGCCATCTATAGCGGCATAAACCTCAGCGATTGAACGTAATTCGGCGTGGGAACCGAAAACTAAATCAACAGGTGTTGCGGTCCATTTTACTTTTCCGGTTTTGCGATCTAGCCCTTCATATAGCCCTTCGGTTTTTGCTGATTTTTTCCATTGGGTGGATGTATCAAGCAGGTTGACGAAAAAATCATTACTTAAGGTGCCAGGTTGGTTGGTGAAGACTCCGTTTTTACTGTTGTCACTGTTGGCATCCAACACGCGTAAACCACCGACCAATACCGTCATTTCAGGAACAGTAAGTGTTAGCAGATTAGCGCGTTCAACCAATAATTGCGTCGGTGGAAGTGTATTGTCTTTCGCAAAATAATTTCGGAAACCATCAGCAGTAGGTTCAATTACTGCAAACGACGTTACGTCTGTTTGCGCCTGGGTTGCATCCGTTCGCCCTGGCACGAAAGGTACTTCAATGCTGCGCCCTGATTTTTTTGCTGCGTCTTCAACGGCTGCTGCGCCACCCAATACGATTACATCAGCCAGCGATACTCTTTTTTGACTGCTTTGTTTTCCCCCACTTTGGGATTTATTAAAATCAGTTTGAATTTTTTCCAAACGCTTTAATACTTTCGCAATTTCTTTTGGATTATTCGCTTCCCACTTCTTTTGCGGTTCAAGACGAATACGTGCGCCGTTAGCGCCACCGCGTGAATCCGTGCCGCGGAAACTGGCCGCCGATGCCCAGGCAGTTCGAACCAATTCCGGCGTGCTTAATCCTGAAGAAAGAATCTCCGATTTTAATTTTGCAATATCCGCAGCATTAACCAATTCATGATCAACAGCCGGTACAGGATCTTGCCAAATTAAATCTTCCTTTGGGACCTCTGCACCTAGATAACGTGACTGCGGGCCTAGATCGCGATGCGTTAATTTGAACCAGGCTTTTGCAAAGGCTAATTCAAATTCTTTTGGATTTTCTTTAAAGCGCAACGAAACTTTTCGGTATTCGGGATCTTCTCTTAATGCGAGGTCTGTCGTGAACATAATCGGCGCATGACGCTTGGTTTTGTCATGCGCATCGGGAACGAGATCCGCAGCTTGTCCATCTTTCGGAATCCACTGGACTGCGCCTGCGGGGCTCTTGGTTTGCACCCATTCAAACTTAAACAGGTTGTCAAAATATTGCGTTGTCCAGGCGACAGGATTTACTGACCAAGCGCCCTCAAGGCCGCTCGTAATTGTGTCTCCCGCATTGCCTTTACCGCATTTGTTTTTCCATCCCAAACCTTGTTCTTCAATAGTTTCACCCGCAGGTTCTTTTCCAATACAGTCGCTGGGTTTGTTCGCACCATGCGCTTTACCAAAAGTGTGGCCACCGGCAATCAGCGCTACAGTTTCTTCATCATTCATTGCCATGCGACTGAAAGCTTCGCGAATATCTTTGGCTGCAAGCAATGGATCGGGAACACCATTTGGGCCTTCAGGATTTACATAAATCAAACCCATTTGTACTGCTGCAAGTGGCTTTTGTAATTGGCGACCACCAGTGTGGCGCTTATCGTCCATCCATTTTTTTTCTGGCCCCCAGTTAACGATTTCTGCTTCCCAATCATCTGTGCGCCCACCGGCAAAACCAAATGTTTTAAAGCCCATGGATTCCAATGCGACATTGCCGGTTAACACCATTAAATCGGCCCAGGAAATTTTGTTGCCGTATTTTTGTTTGATCGGCCATAACAAACGGCGGGCTTTATCCAGGTTCGCGTTATCGGGCCAGCTGTTTAAAGGTTCAAAACGTTGTTGCCCACCGCCCGCGCCACCACGTCCATCAAAAATGCGGTAAGTACCCGCGCTGTGCCATGCCATGCGAATAAAGAAAGGTCCGTAGTGGCCATAATCAGAAGGCCACCAATCTTGCGATGCTGTCATCAATGTTTTGATGTCTGCTTTTACCGCATTCAAATCAAGTTTTTTAAATTCTTCGGCATAATTAAATGTCGCGCCTAAAGGATTGGATTCAATAGCGTGTTGTCGTAATGGATTCAGGTTTAATTGCTCTGGCCACCAGAAATGATTTGTATCGTTAATACCTTCTTGCGCAGATGCGGCGCCGGAATAAATAACCAATGATACTGAAAGAGCTAAGGCAGAAAGCACAGGAATTGTTTTTCTCATAAGAATTTCCTCGGTGTAGGTGTGATGAGCTAAGTTGAAACGCGAGTTTCATTACTCACATGCGAAGGATATTTGTTTGTTAAAAGTTTGATATCCCGTTAAATACGAATAAATTTTTATTATTAATAAAACCGTCACCTAAAATCACAAAAACTATTTTTGTGATTGAAGTAAAGATTTCGTTAGTATTATAAAAACACTTTATTATGATTGTGCGTTGAATTTATAACTATGAAGTAATCTGTAAAAAACTATCAAAACTTATCTGAAATAATAATTCAGGCATAACATTTTTCATTGCGACGATTTACAATCCGAAAATGGCGGATAAATTTACTAAATAAAAAAAAGGAGCTTAAGCTCCTTTGAGTTTTGAAAATATTTTTAGGTAGTAACCATTAATAATCATATAAAGTTGAAAAGTGGATACGTTGTAGTTGTTTTTGAAATTGTTTGTCGATGTGCTAGCATTTAGTTGAATGCGTAGTTTTAATTTCCCATGAAATTCACGTTATGGACGCCAAGGAATCACAAATGCTGTTGGTTTTTATCATTGTTGTTATTGTTATTTTGGCTTTTTTTATCTTATCTGTTTCTAAAAATAAGTTAACCCTTAGTAACGAATACCCCTATCAAAAAGCAAAAACGCTATTTTCACCGGCTGAAAGATCTTTTCTTGGTGTGCTAGATCAAGTTGTTGGTTCGGAGTTTCGTGTGTTTGGTAAAGTTCGTATTGCTGATGTAGCGACTGTAAGAACTATGTCAAATCGCTCTGCATGGCAGAAGGCTTTTAATCGCATAAGTTCAAAGCATTTTGATTTTATAGTTTGCAATTCATCTGATCTTTCAATAGTTTGTGCAGTCGAACTAAATGATAAATCGCATCAAAAAAATACCAGGAAGTTACGTGATGAATTTGTTATTGGGGTTTGTAATGCTATTTCATTACCTTTAGTTGAGGTAAATGCTCAAACTGCTTATTCAATTCAAGAGCTTAAAGAAAGATTTAGTGCTGTATTAAATGTTGTTTCATCTAACGTTGAGAAAATTCCATAACGGTGCAGGCGCGCTGTTTTTTTTCATTCATTATATTTGTTTTCCTTCCTCCATCTGGCGGCTACCTTGGCCGCTACTTTGAAGCCTCCCCTTGTTATCCTAAGCCCTCATGAGTTTTTTTGTGATTATGGATTTTATGGATGGGCATAAAAAAAGGTTTGCAAGCGTTAACCTGCAAACCTTTCTGAATATGGTAGCTAGAGGCGGGATTGAACCGCCGACCCCAGCATTATGAGTGCTGTGCTCTAACCAGCTGAGCTATCTAGCCATAGTCAAGGGCGCGTATTCTGGCTATTGAGGCACTCAATGTCAACCCTGAAAAGGAGAGTTTTTCAATGACTTAGGTGTCTTGGGTTTAAATCTTGAGGGTGGTTAATGGTATAGTGCGCGGGCATTTTTCAGGCACCTGTTTGCCGCACAAACCTCCAATTTCCACCTGCGATTAGTGTAAAGGTTCACGATGGAATTTCTCGATTTAAATCCCGCCAGTAAAGCGAAAGGGCTGGTGCATCTGCCAGGCTCCAAAAGCATTTCTAACCGTACTTTATTGCTGGCTGCGTTGGCGTCCGGTACAACGGAAATTCGTGATCTGCTGAAATCGGACGATACGGATCGCATGCTTGAAGCATTGTCTACGCTGGGTGTGGGGGTTACTAAAACTGGCGAGAATGATTATTCCATTATTGGCACTGGCGGCCAGTTCCCTAATAAAGAAGGCGATTTATTTTTGGGCAATGCTGGCACCGCCTTTCGCCCTTTGACGGCGGCGTTGGCGCTGAGTGGCGGGACTTACAAGTTGCACGGCGTGGCACGTATGCATGAGCGCCCGATTGGTGACTTGGTGGATGCTCTCCGTCAAATTGGCGCAGATATTACTTATCTTGGCGAAGAAGGTTTTCCTCCTTTATTAATTAAGCCTGCGGCTATTCAGGCTAACGGTACTATTAAAATCCGCGGTGATGTTTCCAGTCAATTTCTTACGGCGCTATTGATGGCATTGCCGATGACGGGCAAAGAAACCCATATTGAAATGGTGAGTGAGCTTATTTCCAAGCCTTACATTGAAATTACGCTAAAGCTTATGGCGCAATTCGGCGTGAATGTAGTGCGTGATGGTTGGGAGCGTTTTACGGTTCCTGCTGCAACGGGCTATACGTCACCTGGAACCTTGTATGTCGAAGGCGATGCATCATCAGCTTCGTATTTTCTAGCGGCTGGCGCGATTGGTGGCGGACCTGTACGCGTACAAGGTGTCGGTGCCAGCAGTATTCAAGGTGACGTTGCATTTGCGGACGCGCTTGAAGCCATCGGTGTGACCATCACCAAGGGCGAAAATTGGATTGAAGCTTCAGCACCGTCATTACCGCTTAAAGCATTTGATCGCGATTTTAACCACATCCCTGATGCTGCAATGACACTAGCTGTTGTCGCACTTTTTTGCGACGGGCCTTCACGTCTAAGCAATATCGCAAGTTGGCGTGTGAAAGAAACGGATCGTATTTCTGCCATGGCAACTGAGCTGCGAAAATTAGGCGCAATCGTGGAAGAGGGCGAGGATTGGCTGCGAATTACGCCAGTTAAAAAATTAATTCCAAATGCTGCAATTGATACCTACGATGATCACCGCATGGCCATGTGTTTTTCGCTGGCAACTTTTGGTGGAGTGCCGGTACGCATCAATGATCCGAAATGCACAGCAAAAACCTTCCCGACTTATTTCAGTGTTTTTAATTCGGTAGTGAGTTAAGTTTTATGGAAAATTTCTCTGTCGATTTTAAAGTTCGCGATTACGAATGTGACATGCAAGGTGTTGTAAATAACAGCGTCTACATGAATTATTTGGAACATACTCGCCACGAATTTTTATTGTCAAAAGGAATTGATTTTGCAGAATTAGCACGCAATAAAATTAACCTGGTTGTGATTCGTGCGGAGCTGGATTACAAAGCGTCTTTAGTTGGCGGTGATGAGTTTTTTGTTGACGTAGAGTTTGTTCAATCATCGCGCGTACGTTTTGATTTTTTGCAGAATATTTATCGTAAAAAAGATAAAAAACTTATGTTAGCTGCGAAAATCACAGGCACGTCCGTTAATGATCGCGGGCGTCCCTTCTTGCCAGATTTTTTCGCTAACCTGGTAAATTCCCCCGCATAAATCCAATCGCACCCCTTATCTAGTTAGGTGACTCGCTCGCTTGGTTTTGCTGTGCTTCCGTAAAGATAAGCTTGCGTCGCCTTAATTACCTAACCAAATAGTCATCCTGCTTAAAAGCGTCATTCACGCAATCATTTTCTTGCGAATGCGGTGACCAATAGTCTAATCGGATTGTATTTTGGATTAATACGCCAACAAAGCTTCTTCTAAAAGTGAATTGCATCACGTAATAAGATATTTATCCAAAATCCCATTTATTTTCATGAGTCAGGAAAAATGTTTTGCATGTGGTGATGGTCAATTATTGAGCGCTGGCCTTCGGTTTTTGGCATATAAGGCGACAGAATATTCACGTAAATCATCATTTGGTGTCGAAAAACTTTACACTTTGGCATATTGGATAAATGACTATAAGGCATATCTTTTTGATAAGTATGAATTTTATTTTTTTGGCATCGCTATTGCTTTATGAGGTTTGTATGACTGAGAGGGATACTTCTTGGACTATCAATGTTGTACAAGGCTGTTAAATTTTTTAAGAGTGGATGCAATATGAATATTCAATGGATAAAAAGAATTGCAGCCGCAACAGTGTTGCTGGTAAGCAGTAATGTTTTTGCGGGAGTGATTGTAGATACAGTAAGCGTTGACGAAAAGTTGGGCTTTCTGGACTCAGTGACATGGACGCACGAGTTACTTGATAACGGTTTTGCGTTGGGCTCTGCTCAAAGTGCCGAAGTCAGTATTCAATTCTGGGACGATTCAAAGTCATGGCTCGATGGATTTGAAGCAGCGACAATTGTTATTGGCGTACTAGACCTTCAGGACGGCGCGTTTCTTTATAACGCTGTTACTGACTGGACTGGTAGCTTGGGAATTACCTCATTGGGTCTTTTAAACTCATTGGGCGAACTGGATGTCACCGTAATTAGTACCTTAGGAGATTTCTGGATTGGGAAATCCACCCTGACTGTTAAAACGTCTAACGTTCCAGAGCCAGGTAGTTTGTTGTTATTGTCTCTTGGTTTGATCGGTTTGGGCTTAGCTCGTAGACAGAGATAAGTTTGAACGATTATGGATTCCAGGTTGCACGGATGTAGCTTAAAGGACTTGAAGCTTAAAGGATTAAAGCTCGATGGATTTTTAGGAGTAGATAAAGGCAAGGATTGGTAAAGAGGAGGCTCCTATATGGAGCCTTTTTCTTTTGTGCGATTTTAATTGTTACCTTTTATCGCCCAAATCATTTTTTCCCCAGTCATAGAGTTCTGGAAATAGTCGTAACCAGATCGCTACTATCAACAATGTTCCTAACCCTCCTATTACAACCGCAGGAACAACGCCCAAAAATTCGGCCGTGATTCCAGATTCAAACTCTCCTAATTGGTTTGATGCACCAATAAAAATAGAATTCACCGCGCCTACGCGTCCGCGCATCTCATTAGGTGTTTGTAGCTGGACTAATGTGGAGCGAATAACAACGCTCACCATATCTGCCGCGCCCATCACTATGAGCGCAACCAGCGATAGTAAAAACCATTCAGATAATCCAAAAATTAATGTCGTAACACCAAAAATAGCTACACAGATGAACATTGTTCGCCCCGCATTTTTTTGCAGCGGGTTTCGAGATAAATAAATTGCCAATGCCAGCGCCCCTATTGCCGGGCCCGCACGTAAAAATCCCAAGCCCAATGTGCCAACGTGTAGGATTTTTTCTGCATATATGGGTAGCAGTGCAGTAGCTCCACCCAGCAAAACTGAAAATAGATCCAGCGAAATGGCTCCGAGAACGACTTTTCGTTCCCATATAAATTTAATACCTGCAAATAAAAACTCGCGGGTTACGGGCGCATGCTGTTGTTTTTGTTGTGTGAAACGAATTGAAAAAATCTGGGTAAACGCCACGATAAAAAACAGCCCGCTGGAGGCGTACACAAAAGTTGTTCCACCTAAAAATAATAAGCCACCCAGCGCCGGCCCAGCGATAGTCGCAAATTGGCGCGATGCGGAACCGAGCGCAATTGCTTTGGGGAGGAGCTCTAACCCGACAAGATTGGGTAAGAGTGCTTGCAACGCAGGGCCTTGAAATGCACGCACGCTACCTATGCAGAATGCGGCAATAAAAATCCAATGAGCAGATTCAATATTAAATAAAACGCTAGCGCACAACGATAGTGAAATTATGGCTTCGAGGCATTGGGTGATCAGAATTATTTTGCGCCGGTTGTAGCGATCTGCAACTTGTCCAACGATTAGCACCAAAAAAACTTGCGGTAAAAATAGCACCAGGCCGAGATACCCCAAGCTGAGCGCACTGTGAGTCAGCGTATATAGATGCCACCCCAAAGCCATCATGACAATTTGATTTGCCATAAACGACAGCACTTGGCTGATCCAAAAACGTTTGTAGTTTTTTATTCGCGAAAGTTCAGGGTCGATTAAATTCAAGGTAAGGGCCAGATAAATTTATTGCCAATAAGCGCATACAAAAAAGCCGCATCAAGTGCGGCTTTTTTATTACACGTTAAACAAGAAGTGCATTACATCGCCGTCTTTTACGATGTATTCCTTACCTTCTTTGCGAGATTTTCCGGCATTTTTTGCGCCTTGCTCGCCTTTGTATTGAACAAAATCTTCGTAAGCGATAGTTTCAGCGCGAATAAAGCCTTTTTCAAAGTCGGTATGAATTACCCCGGCAGCTTGTGGAGCGGTAGCGCCAATTGGAATTGTCCATGCACGGACTTCTTTAACGCCAGCTGTAAAATAAGTTTGCAATCCGAGCAATTGATAACCTGCACGAATCACGCGGTTCAGGCCTGGTTCTTCCATGCCCATTTCATCGAGGAATTCTTTTTTATCGTCGCCATCTAGCTCTGCAATATCTGCTTCAAGTTTATTGCAGATAGGAACTACGACAGATTTCTCTTCGGCCGCAATTTTGCGCACTACATCTAGATGGGGATTATTTTCAAAACCATCTTCAGCAACGTTTGCGATATACATTGTTGGTTTGAGTGTGAGTAAATTAATTTCTTTAAGCAGTGCCGTTTCTTCTTTATCCAAATTAAATGAACGCAAGGGTTTGGCTTCATTTAAATGCGGCTGGATTTTTTCCAGCACAACTTTCATTGCCATCGCATGCTTGTCCTGGCCTTTAGCGGCTTTCGCGTAGCGATTAAGTGCTTTATCAACGGCTTCCAAGTCGGCGAGTGCAAGCTCTGTGTTGATAGTGTCTATATCTGCAGCAGGATTAACACTATTGGAAACGTGAATAACATTGTCGTCGTCGAAGCAGCGTACAACGTGGGCAATTGCATCGGTTTCGCGAATGTTGGCGAGAAATTTATTGCCAAGACCCTCGCCACGTGAAGCGCCCGCCACAATCCCGGCGATGTCGATAAATTCCATGGTTGTGGCAACTACTTTTTCTGGTTTAACGATTTCTGCGAGCTTGTCCTGACGGGGATCAGGGACGGTCACAATACCGGCATTGGGTTCAATAGTGCAGAAAGGAAAGTTTTCGGCGCTGATACCAGCGTTGGTAAGCGCATTAAACAATGTTGATTTGCCGACGTTGGGTAGGCCGACGATACCGCAATTGAAACCCATGGTGCTGATCCGCTATGAAATATGAAAGAGGCTAAAACGAGGGTCGGGATTATACATACTTGGCGACGGATTATCGAAAGTCGCGGTTAAATTCGCCACCTACTTTGATCGGTTATGTTCTCCACCATACTTTCTGGTGTTTAAATCCTAACTGGAGTGATTTCTATGCCTCGCTGAGCTACGAGGCGACCTGGGATGAAGCGAAACACAATCTAGTTTAGCCATGTCTGTGCAGCTAAATGGCAATTTTATTAGGTTTGATCACTATGTTCCGCGAGGTTCCAACGGACTATTCTTGAATCGATATTGCTCTGACGGTGATGCACTCCAGCAAGGTCGTTTTTTATGTCTGATTTTTATTTCTTAGGTTCGGTGTGTAAATTTTTCATTGCAGTATTCCAATCAGCCTTTACAGCATCCGGCAAACATTTGATGGCGCGGTTGATAGCGTCATCAGTCAGTTCCTGCTCGCTCTGTGGTGCGCGTTTTAACACGAAGCTTGCTACAAGCGGCGCGGCGCCCGGGTGTCCGATTCCCAAACGCAAACGCGGAAAGTTTTGATTGTTTCCCAGCGCGCTGATGATATCGCGCAGACCGTTATGGCCCCCGTGGCCGCCGCCGTGTTTAAAGCGCGCTACACCTGGTGCGAGATCAAGCTCGTCGTGTGCAACTAAAATGGCTGAGGGTTCGATCTTGAAAAAATTCGCCATGGCGCCAACTGCCTGACCACTGCGATTCATGTAAGTAGTGGGAATCAATAAACGTAAATCCTGCCCCTGATAATTTAAGCGTGCAGTAAGCCCAAAATATTTTCCATCTGCAATCAGATTAGTACCGGTCTGGCGAGCAAGCTCCGCAACAAAATCTGCACCAGCATTGTGTCGAGTGCGGTCGTATTCGCTGCCGGGATTACCGAGGCCGACGATGAGTTGGATTGGTGTATTAGTCATGATTCCGATACCGTAAAAAGATTGTGCTACTTGATCATTATTAGGTGAGCAGTCGTGATCCTCGCACAGCGGGAATCCAGTAGTAAAAAATACAAAATCAAAAGCTCGATCCTCATTGCGCGAGGATCACGGCTGCCGAAGAGATTTAATTTTCGTAAAGTTTAATTGGGGGCATGAAATGAAAGCGTTAAACATAAAAAAAGGGACAGAAGATAAATCTTCCGCCCCTTTCATGCAACTTATGTAGCTTGCGAGTAAAAAATTACTCTGCAGCTGCTTCAGTTTCTTCCGCACCGCCTTTCGGCTTAACAATGGTGGCAACTGCCAAATCGTGATCAGCGCCGTGAGCGAGAGCAACAGACGTTACACCGCTTGGCAATTTAAGATCAGAGATGTGGATGATGGTGCCGATTTCAGCATCGCCCAAATCAACTTCAATAAATTCTGGCAAGTTGTGTGGCAAGGTTGAAACTTCAATTTGAGTAAGGTTATGAACAACTTTACCGCCCTGGATTTTCACGCCTTTACTGGTTGCTTCATTAATGAAGTGCAGTGGTACGTGAGTGGTTAAACGAGTTGCTTTGTCGATACGCAAAAAGTCTGCGTGCAACACAACTGGCTTGGCCGGGTGGCGTTGAAGGTCTTTCAGGATTACGTCTTGCTGTTTACCGTCAACATTCAAACTAATGATGTGAGAGTAAAAAGCTTCGTGCTCGAGGTGCTTCAACAATTCGTTGTGAGACACACTGATGCTGACGGGGGCAGCAGTGCCGCCATAAATAACACCTGGTACTTCGCCAGCTAAACGACGTAGGCGGCGGCTCGCACCTTTCCCTAAATCGTTACGGGCTGTTGCATCTAATTTAAAGTCTTCTTGAGACATGGTTACTTCCTCGATAAGTCAGATCCGCGACCAGAATCTGACAGGTTTAAATGCTCGCTCCGTTCGCCCTGAGTTTATCGAAGGTTTCTTCGACAGGCTCAGCATGATCGGAGCAAGCGGTTGTTCCGAGTGGATTTATCTAAACATCGCACTCAGGGATTCTTCATTACTCAAGCGGCGCATGGCTTCTGCGAGCATTCTTGACAGTGTCAATTGACGTACTTTGGTGCAGGCTTTGACCGCATCGCTGAGCGGAATGGAGTCGGTAACGACCAGTTCATCCAGCACAGATTTATTTAAGTTTTCTACCGCCTTACCCGATAAAACCGGGTGAGTTGCATAGGCGATAACACGTTTTGCACCGTGCTCTTTTAACGCTTTAGCCGCATTGCACAATGTGCCGGCGGTATCCACCATATCGTCCACGAGCAAACAAGTTCGATTGGAGACATCACCAATGATATTCATGATTTCGGCAACGCCTGGTTGTGGGCGACGTTTATCAATAATCGCTAAATCTACCCCTAATTGTTTTGCCACCGCACGTGCGCGAACTACACCGCCGATATCAGGTGATACAACGATCAGGTTTTCAAATTTTTGTTGTTCGATATCTTCCAACAACACTGGAGAGCCGTAGACGTTATCTACTGGTACATCGAAAAAGCCTTGAATCTGTTCTGCGTGCAGGTCAACCGTGAGCATGCGGTCTACTCCTACACCGACCATCATATCTGCTACAACTTTTGCAGTGATGGGCACGCGTGCGGAACGTACGCGACGATCCTGACGAGCGTAGCCGAAGTAGGGCACCACTGCAGTAATTCGGCCAGCAGATGCGCGACGCAAAGCGTCGACCATCACAATTAACTCCATCAGATTGTCATTTGTAGGCGCACAAGTTGGCTGCACTACAAACACATCACGACCACGCACATTTACATGCAACTCAACTGCAATTTCACCGTCGGAGAACTGGTCGACCGAGGCATCGCCAAGTGTCATACCCAAATTTTCTACAATTTTTCGTGCCAAGTCAGGATTAGCGTTGCCGGTAAAGACCATTAAGTCAGTCACGTCGGATACCTTTGTGATTGCCAGTGATTGTGATTATGCCAATGCCGACATTCGCAGTTTGCGAATCAGAGTTTTTTACCCTTTGAATTTTTCGGGTGTGGCTCACCTTATCGGTATCGTATGCTGAAGCAGGATAGATGAAGATAGACGGCGTCATTGTTAATTTTTCAATAGTAAGCAGCATATGCGCTAAACAATGAACCTAAAAAATGGCAGGGGCGGAAGGACTCGAACCTACGAATGGCGGGATCAAAACCCGCTGCCTTACCACTTGGCGACGCCCCTGTTGTGCTTTTACTTTGAGTCGGGGAGTAGATTGTAGAGCGGCGATTTGTCAACGCCTTTCGCTACAAAACCGGGCAGATGTTTGGGTAAACGTGCGAGCACTTGCTGTGCTGCTTCTGCTGTTGTGAATTGCGTAAAAACGCATCCACCGGTCCCCGTTAATTTTGCTGAGTAGCCATGCTTTTCAAACCAGTTTAGTGCTTCATCAACTTGCGGATAAAGCCTTCTAACTAAGGCTTGGCAGGCATTTTGGCCACCCTGCTCAAGAAAGGCCGCCACTGTAATGGCCGGCGAGTCTCTTGTCAAATCTTTATGTGAAAAAACCGCTTGCGTGGATACGTGACAATCAGGTTGCGTAACTAAGAACCAATTTTCAGGCATTTCAATGGCTTGGAGTGTTTCGCCCACTCCTTCTGCCCATGCTGTTTGAGCATTTACGAATACCGGAACGTCAGCTCCGAGGCGCAATCCAAATGTTTGTAATTGTTCATCACCAAACCCGCATTGCCACAAGTGATTAAGTGCAACTAAAGTGGTTGCCGCATTACTGCTGCCACCCCCAATTCCACCGCCCATGGGCAAACGTTTTTCCAGTTGAATATCTACTCCCAAATCAGTGTTCGAGAGTTGCTGAAGCAAACGCACCGCTTTAATAATCAGATTGTCCTCAAAGGCAACGCCTGGAATAGGGGGCGTGAGTGTAACTTCACCATCTTCTCGCACGCTAAAACTTAGTGTGTCACCGTAATCCAAAAGTTGGAACAAGGTTTGGAGGTTGTGATAACCATCCAGACGACGTCCGGTGATGTGCAAAAATAAATTCAGTTTTGCCGGGGAAAGTAAGCGTAGAGACGTCGGCATAATCATTGGATAATTGGTGTTGGGGGTGAATCTGACGTTGCAAGTGACCACTCACGGACCACGAGAATCAGGCGTACATCCTTATATTCGGCAACTATACGGCCCGGCATAGGGATGTTATCGGTGGATGTGCTTAGATTGATATATTCACCATAGGTCACCTTCCAGCCCAACTGTTCAAGTTCACCCATTAAACCTTGGGCGTTAGGAGTGAAATGAGTGATCTTGGTATTGGGGTCGGGTAGTCCGCGTACCCAGAATGCCAATTGGGTAACCGGGATGGTCCAGCCGGAGTTTTTGCGAATCAACTCTTCCGCTGTTTTGGCTGTTTGAGGTAGTTGGCCCGCCTCGGTGAGAGTTACCTTGTTGGGGGCGCCATTAATAGTCACTTTGCCCGAACCGAAGGGGCCATTGAGGTCTATTTGATAGGTCGGTCCGGTTTGTAACCATTTAAGGTTCGCGCTTCCACCATCATTTGGAACTTTAACGGCAAGTTTGCCGGTGGCCTGCCAATTATTAAGGGCTTCTACGTTTTGTTTGTGATCCGCCCAATTCTGGCTAATTAGCGGAGCTTTCTGCTGCTGATGCGAACATCCGCTCAGGACGCCCGCTACAACAATAACCAGCCACCAGACTTTTAGAATTCGCATTTCGTAGTCACCGTTATTCGGCTTTAAGCCGCTTCATCGTCGCCGGGATAAGTCTGTCATCGGGCGCTTGCTGCATACCTTCCCGCCAAATCTGGCGGGCTTCTTCCTGTGCGCCTGTCACCCAAAGCACCTCACCCAAATGTGCTGCCACCGCAGGCTCCTTGTATGTGGAGTAGGCCTGACGTAGCTCGCGGATGGCATCCACATAATTTCCCTGGCGATAATGCAACCAGCCGAGGCTATCCAAAATGACCGGATCCTCTGGTTTGAGATTATGGGCTTTGATCAACAATTGCTCCGCTTCACGATAGCGTTGGCTATCTTCCGTGAGCATATATCCCAATGAGTTTAGGGCTACGCTATTTTCTGGTTCAAATTGAAGGATTTGGCGTAGGTCGCGCTCTGCATCGGCTCTTCGATTGCGTTGAAGATAGAGCATGGCGCGTGCGTAGAGCAGCTTGCTGTTATTAGACAGATTGGCGAGCGCCTGATTCAGAACTTTCTCAGCTTCTGCCGGATACATATGCTTTATAAGTGCTTGCGAGTGCAACAGGTACAGACTTTCTGACTGATCCGGAAAACGGATACGCACGCGATTCATATGTTGTTGCGCGCTAATAAAATCGCCTTGCCGGATGAAAATATCCAACAAGCTAATAGTTGCGGCTAAAAAATCGTTGCCGCGGTCTACTTGTAAATAATTAAAAATCGCCTCTTGCCACTTGCCTTGGGCTTCTGACAGTCGACCCAAATAATAATGTGCAGAAGATGTATGAGTTTCAGTCTCCAGCAGTTTTTCAAAGGCTTTGTTAGCGGCTTTGTAATCCTTACGCTCCATAGCAATGATGCCTAGCGACAAAATAGCGTCGGCATTTTTAGGCTGTTGCTTGGCAATAATCGCAAATTGTTGCTGTGCCAATGCCAGGTCATACCGCGTGAGTATGTGCGCATACTGATTACGCAGGCTGATGTTATCAGGATAAAAAGTCAGCAACTCCGCCATCTTGGCAATGGCTTCGCGGTCACGCTTCAACTCGTGTAGTAAGTTTGCTTCCAGAATTGCTGCGGGAATACTGCGTGGAAAAACCGATAGCGCATTTTGCGCGTAGGTCATAGCTTCATCGAAATTATTTTGTTGTTGCAATAACAATCCAATTCCAACCAGCACCTGTTCGTCGCGGTTGTAGCCCGGCAGCAGATTTTTAAAATTTTGCAGCAGGCGTTCGCGTTGCGGTTTTGTCAGATTCTGTGCGCTCGCAGCAATATTTTGAAACAGGGGCTCGCCGCCCTGGAGATAGAGCTTCCGGGACATTTCAAAGGCTTCATTCAGCCTCCCCGCTTGCATAAGTGCGAGGGACGCATTGGCGAGCGCCTCTTTATCTTTTGGCGCTTTTTCTGCCCATATCAACGACATTTCCAGCCCGGTTTGGGTTGCGCCAAGGTAACGCGCAATCATGGTCGCTCGCGCTGCCACCTGCGGATCGCGGGTGACTCTGGCTTGCTGGACGTACTGATTGAGAGCGATGTTGTACTGTTGACGACTACCGGCAATTTCGGCAGTTAACAATGCGTACAAGGTGTCTGTGGGAAATTTGCGTTCTATTGGCTTATCGGGCGATGGCGATGTTTGCGCGTAAGACCTGGGTGCGTAGCTGCAAAAAAATGCACAGCTAACAAGCGAGGTAAACAATGTAAAAGTGCGCAGTGTCATCAAAATATTCGGTAACGAAGAGGGCTGGCGCCGTAGAAATCATCGGCTGCGTAAGGGGCCGCCCATAATAAACATCCGTGCATTGCAGTGCGAGTGATATATTTACGCCCCTGAAAATTTGGGAGCTATTTTGTGGACCATCATCAAACCTTGCTGCACGCTATTTATTATTTGCTCGCCGCGGTCATTGCAGTACCGCTTTTCCGTCGTTTGGGGTTAGGCGCCATTCTGGGTTATTTAGTCGCTGGCGTCATCATCGGTCCGCAAGAGCTGGGGTTAATATTTGAACCTCAAGCCGCCATGCATTTGTCTGAATTTGGTGTGGTAATGTTGCTTTTTGTGATCGGTCTTGAACTGAATCCCGAGCAACTGTGGAAAAGCCGTTACGAAGTTGGTTTGCTGGGCGGTGCACAAATTTTACTCAGTGCCTTGGCGATTGCCGCGTTCTTATTAGCGGTATTTTCCTTTTCGGCCACGATAAGTTTTTCGTTTCAACAGGCCTTTGTGATTGGATTGTGTTTGGCGCTGTCGTCTACCGCATTTGCCATACCCGTAATGGAAGAGCAAAAAATTATGGGTTTGCCCTTGGGGCGTAAAGGTTTCTCCATGCTGCTCTCACAGGATATGGCCGTCATTCCAATCCTGTTATTACTCGCCAGTTGGGCGCCCGTTGCCAATGACAACGGTGAACGTTTGCCGTGGTGGGTTGGTGTGCTCACTGTGCTGGGGCTGGTTTTTTCTGCTCGTGTCTTGTTTAACCCCTTGCTAAAACTCGCCGCGAAATACGGCAGCCGGGAAATCCTGACGGCAGCTGGCTTATTAATTGTGTTGGGTGTATCCCTTCTGATGTTGTTGGTTGGGCTTTCCATGAGCTTGGGCGCGTTCCTCGCCGGTCTGCTGTTGGCGCAATCCAGTTATCGCCACCAACTCGCGGCTGATATAGAACCTTTTAAAGGGTTGCTGCTCGGTTTGTTTTTCATCGCCGTGGGTATGTCCCTGAATTTGAAGCTGTTGTTTGAGCATCCGCTGTTGGTGATAGCCTTTGCAGTCGCACTAATGGCAATCAAGATTGCGGTTATCGCCTTGATTTTAAAAATCCGCAAATTCCCGTTCCGCGACGGGATTTTCTTGGGAATTATGCTTTGCCAGGGCGGTGAATTTGCATTTGTATTAATGGCTTCTGCGGAGGAATTAAACTTTTTACCTCCCGCCATAATCAGTTACGTGGTCTTGGTGGTGGGTATCTCCATGGCCCTAACCGGTCCTTTGGTGATTGGCTTCCAGCGTTTGATCCAGCACACAACTTTGCAGGAAAAAGCCTTGGCTGATATGCGCATGCATAAGGATTCCCTCACCGCACTGGAGCAACCGCAAGATCATAAGCCTGAAGTCATCATCGCCGGATTTGGTCGATTCGGGCAAATTATTGGCCGTATCCTCACCGCCAACAACATTCCCTACAACGCCCTGGACCGAAACCCCGACCATATCGATTTCCTTAAGCAGTTTGGGGTTAAGAGCTATTATGGTGATCCGTCGCGTGCGGATTTGTTGGAGGCCGCGGGTATTCGGGACGCCAAAGTGCTGGTGGTAGCTTTGGATGGTGTTAAAGAATCACTCGAGATTGTTGAGCTGGTAAAAGAAAAGTATCCCCATGTTGCGCTTATAGTGCGCGCCCGCGACCGTTCGCACGTCTACCAGCTAGCGGACTTGGGAGTGACCAAATATGTCCGCGAGATTTACGAAGCCAGCTTATCGGCAACCATGCATACTCTGCTTGAATTGGGTTTTACCGAGGGACAATCGCAAAATACCATCGACATCTTCCGTGCGCACGATGAGCAAATGCTGCAAAAAACATCACAGGTGAAGGACGACCTTACCGCCATGATAAAGATGTCTGAAGACGGACGCCGCGAGCTAAAGGAGCTGTTTGCTAAAGATACGCAAATATAAAGCGCGCAAATTTAAGCATACGCAGATTTAACGGAGGGATAGTGCTATCCCTTCGGATATTAACCTTTAGATGACCCATCGTTTCCCGTGTTCGTACCAGTATCGGCCGGTTTAGCGTAAAGGCTATGTCTGTGTCGTGATTGAGGTTTTTACGTGCGGCGGTCAATTCCCCCTTGTCATAGCGCGGCCAGAACCGGACAATACCGCCCTTCGCGCGCACCGATTTAGATCCTTTATGACTCTACTTGCTTTCGGCATTAACCACACCACCGCCTCGCTTTCGGTTCGCGAGCGTATGGCGTTTGCGCCCGAAGTGGTGGAGGCATCGTTGCGTTCAGCTGTTGATGATGCAGGATTGGCGGAAGTGGCGATTTTGTCCACCTGTAACCGCACCGAGATTTACGCCAACAGCGAATTGGAATTGGACAAGCTAACGAGTTGGTTGCTTGCGCATACCAACATCAAACCTGATGAGCTGGCGAATTGTTTTTATTGTTACGAAAACGATGAAGCCGTGCGCCACATGATGAAAGTCGCTGGTGGTTTGGATTCCCTAGTGCTCGGCGAACCACAAATTCTCGGCCAGATGAAAAGTGCCTACGCCGTCGCCTGCGAAGCGGGAACTATAGGTGGTGAACTACACGCAACATTTCAACAAGTTTTCAGCATTGCCAAACGCGTGCGCACTGAAACCGCAATTGGTGAAAATCCCGTCTCCGTTGCCTACGCCGCAGTAAGTTTGGCGCAGCAAATTTTTTCGGATTTAAAACAAGATACAGCTTTATTAATTGGTGCTGGCGAAACGATTGAATTGGTTGCACGGCATTTAGCACATCACGGAATTAATCGCATTATTGTTGCGAACCGCACGCTGGATCGCGCACAACGTTTAGCGCGCGAATTTAATGGCGAAGCCATCTTACTGGCAGACATTCCCGATCATCTGCATCGTGCGGATATTGTTATTTCATCGACCGCAAGTCAGTTACCGCTATTAGGTAAAGGTGCGGTTGAAAGCGCATTAAAAAAACGTAAACATAAGCCCATGTTTATGCTGGATATCGCAGTGCCGCGCGATATTGAAGAGCAAGTCGGCGAGCTGGATGATGTGTATCTTTACACCGTTGACGATTTGCACGCAGTTATCGATGAAAATAAAAAATCCCGTGTTGCTGCTGCCGATAAAGCAGAAGAGATTATTGATGAAGGCGTGGAAATTTATCGCCGCCAGCAGCGCTCGTTGAATGCCTTGGCAACTGTTAAAGCCTATCGCAAAAAAGCAGAAAATTTGCGTGATCTTGAATTGCAAAAAGCCCTGAGCGCTTTGGAAACTGGTGGCAATCCGGAACAAGTGCTGCAACAGTTTGCTCGTAATTTAACGAACAAATTAATTCATTCTCCCACCACGCATTTGAAAGAAGCCAGCGCGAGCGGCCAAACTCAGGTAGTGCAGTTGGCTCAGGCATTATTTGATTTGCAGCCTAGTGATCTGGAAGAACCCTAAAAATTAATTTGTTTGCTCTGGTGTCGTGCCTTAATGGCATGGATGCCATGTAGTGGAACAACGCAGGAGCAGTTGTCGAAGCCATAGCTGCACCCTAAACATTTTTCTGTACTCTTCTTAAAGATACAGATTTTTAACGGAAAACCAATGAAAGCATCGATTTTAGAAAAGTTAGATCGTCTTAAAGAACGTTATGAGGAAGTGAGTGCACTTCTGTCTGAAGCAGATGTTATTAACAACCAGAATAAATTTCGCGAACTCTCCAAAGAATATGCGGAGTTGGAACCTGTTGTTATCGGCTACAAAAAATATCAGCAATTGTTAGATGATATCGCAGAAGCAAAAAATCTGATTGCCAGCGGCGATGCTGACATGAAAGAAATGGCAGAAGAAGAATTGCGCGATTGCGAGACTCAACTGGAACCCACCCAGCTTGAACTGCAAAGATTGTTATTGCCGAAAGACCCCAACGACGAAAAAAACTGCTACCTCGAAATTCGCGCAGGAACCGGTGGAGATGAAGCGGCAATTTTTTCTGGCGATTTATTTCGTATGTATACCAAATATGCTGAAAACCAAGGTTGGCGTGTTGAAGTGTTAAGCCAAAGCGACGGCGAACACGGCGGCTTCAAAGAAATTATCACCTTGGTTACAGGGCAGGGCGTGTATTCAAAATTAAAATTTGAATCGGGCGCGCATCGTGTACAGCGCGTACCGGCCACCGAAACACAAGGTCGTATTCATACATCGGCCTGTACAGTTGCGGTAATGCCCGAAGCAGATGAGATGGAAGAAATTAATATCAATAAAGCTGATTTGCGCATTGATACATTTCGTTCGTCCGGTGCGGGTGGTCAACACGTTAATAAAACTGATTCTGCAATTCGTATTGTTCATATTCCAACGGGTCTGGTGGTTGAATGCCAGGACGAACGCTCACAACATAAAAACCGCGCACGCGCACTGAGCGTATTGGCTTCTCGTTTAAAAGCAATGCAAGAAGATGCTGCGCACAAATCCATGGCTGATGAACGCAAAAGTTTGGTTGGAAGTGGCGATCGGTCTGAACGTATTCGCACCTACAATTATCCGCAAGGTCGTGTAACTGACCATCGCATCAACTTAACCCTTTATTCGTTGGATGCAGTTATGCAAGGTGACCTGGCGGCGATTATTCAACCGCTTTCAAATGAATTCCAGGCAGACCAGTTAGCGGCGATTTCGGATTAATGGTTTGTTCTAGATCGCCACAGTGAGCACATTTTTTTGTATGAATCCGTTCATGGTGAGCGCGAAAAGCAGTCGAACCATTTTAAACTTTCCTTCGGCAAGCTCAGGATGAATGGAGAATCCATATGAATCAAATCACCATCGCCGACTGCTTAAAAAATTCCTCGCAACTCATCGATATTAGCGATAGCCCACGTCTCGATATAGAAATTTTTCTTGCGCACATTTTACAAAAAGACCGCACCTATCTTTTTGCCTGGCCTGAAAAAGAACTTACTGAAGAACAAGCAAATCAATTCAAACAGTTTTTTTCTCGTCGATTAACCGGGGAACCCGTCGCACATATTATCGGGCAACGCGAATTCTGGTCGCTTCCCATAATGGTAAATAATTCCACATTGATTCCACGGCCGGATACCGAGCTTTTAGTTGAAGCTGTTTTGGGATTGTTTGCAGAGGATGACGAAAACCATTCGCGACGATTATTGGATTTAGGCACAGGTACTGGCGCCATAGTGCTAGCCTTGGCGAATGAAAAAAAATCCTGGCAGTGTGTAGGTGTGGATAAAGAAATCGCGGCTGTTGAGCTTGCGGAAAAAAATCGTGCGCATTTAAAGTTGGAGAATGTAAAAACCCTGCAAAGTGATTGGTTTTTTGCGCTTGCTAGCGAAGCTGCCTTTGATATTATCGTCAGTAATCCGCCTTATATAGATCCAACCGATGAACATCTGCAGGAAGGTGATGTTCGCTTCGAACCATTATCGGCATTGATTGCAAATAAAAACGGTCTTGCTGATTTAGAATATATTATTACCCATGCTCCGAAATATCTAAAACCAAATGGCTGGTTATTGGTGGAGCACGGTCATGATCAAGGTGACGCGGTGCGTGATCTATTTGCAGTTAATCATTTTGATGAAGTAAATACATTTCGCGATTTTGGTCGCAACGAGCGCGTGACTATCGGCAAAAGAAACGCAGGTTAATATATTTTTGTCATCACAATCAAAAAGCTTAGAGCTACCTATGAATGATCAGCAACTCTTACGCTACTCACGCCAAATTATGCTCGACGATATAGATATCGAAGGGCAGGAAAAATTATTAGCGGCACGTGTGTTAATTATTGGTGTGGGCGGTTTAGGTTCACCGGTCGCTATGTATTTAGCGGCGGCGGGAGTGGGGCATTTAATTCTTGCAGATTTTGATCGCGTAGATCTCAGCAACTTGCAACGGCAGATTGCGCATACAACAGATCGCATCGGCCAATCAAAAGTAGATTCTGCTGCGCAAACCTTAGGTGCGTTGAATCCAGATGTAAACATTACCTGTATTGTAGAAATTCTGGACGCAGATAGTCTTGCGTCACACATTTCACAAGTAGATGTAGTGGTAGATTGTTGCGATAACTTCGCAACGCGTTTTGCTGTTAACGCTGCTTGCGTTGCGGCGAAAGTCCCACTGGTGTCGGGGGCTGCCATTCGTTTGGAAGGACAGGTCTCGGTATTTGACAATCGCGATGAATCTTGCCCCTGTTATCGCTGTTTGTATGAAGAAGGTTCTGAAGAAAATACCACCTGCGCTGCAAATGGAGTTCTATCGCCTTTGGTGGGAGTTATTGGCAGTATGCAAGCGCTTGAGGCTATAAAATTAATTTGCGGTATTGGTAAAACCCTTGCGGGAAAGTTGGCCGTTTTCGATGCACGTTACAGCCATTGGCGAGAGCTCAGCTTGCCAAAAGATAAAAATTGCCCGATATGCAGCAAAAATTAATATAACGCCTCGCTAAAAGTTTGCTAGCATTTTGATATCGTATAATTTCTAAAAAACTAAACATAGCTCATTACAATACATGGAGTTCATATGTCCAATCCGCAATTCAATATTGTCCTCAAGGGTGTGTTACCTGGTTTTGACCCTGTAAAAGCCCAAGCTGATTTTGCTGCGCTTTTTTCATTGAATGTCGAAAAAGCAGAAAGTCTGTTTGCATCCGAAAATCCTGTTTTAAAAGAAAATGTCTCCAAAGATGTTTCAGCAAAATACTTGGCTCGTTTGGCGGCGATTGGTATAAATGTGGTCGCTGAAGCCGTTGTGGTTGAAGAACATGCAGTTAATAATGACGTTTTCGAGAGCGAAGATATCGCAGGGCAGTTTAATCCGGATGATGACTCCGGACTGGTTTCCGAAAAGTCCCCCTTGGCTGAAACGCAAGAGTTTCCCAAGGTTTCACTTGAAAATGAAATCCCACCGCAGAAAAAACATAATTTTATCTTTACTGGCAACGGTGTTGAATATTTTAAAATCTGGATCGTTAATATATTGTTGAGTATTGTCACGCTGGGAATTTATTCTGCATGGGCAAAAGTTCGCAATAAGCAATATTTTTACGGCAACACACACATCGCCGATCACACCTTTGAATATACCGCTGAGCCAATAAAAATACTTAAAGGCCGTGCAATTGCATTCGTTTTATATGTGGCAGTGGCGTTTTCACACTATATATCGCCATTCGCGTCACTAATAGCCACGGTTGTATTCTTATTATTTTTGCCTTTTATCATTGTGAATTCATTGAGGTTTAACGCACGTTATAGTAGTTATCGCAATATTCCCTTTCGCTTCACCGGAACCATATGGGGTGCATTGAAGGTTTTTATTTTGTTGCCGCTAGCGGGAATTTTCACCATGGGCTTGTTAATGCCTCTCGCGTGGAAAAGACAGACGCAATACCTAACCAACAATCATTATTACGGCAGTGATCCATTTCTTTTTGATGCAAATATTAAAGATTATTTTTTCATGCTAATGATTTTAGCGGCTGTATCGGTTGGATTTTTTTTCGCTCTGGTTGGAATAATTGCTGCTGGATCTGTGGCCACGGTTTTCGCAGGTGCCTCCTTCGACCCTAAATCCTTTTTGTTTATGGTCCCCATGGTTATCGGCTATTTAGCGTTTTACCTGGCGCTTGGTGCTTATTACTTTGTTACCATGGCGAATATCCACTGGAATAATACAACGTTAAAAAATCATCGATTTTCTGCAAACTGGAAAACTTCCTCATACTTCAAATTGTTGTTCACCAACACTCTCGGGATTCTGTTCACTCTAGGCCTATTTATTCCCTTTGCAAAAGTACGTACTGCAGATTATAAAGCCAATCATACGGCGTTTATTGCTGAGGGTGATTTGGATAATTTCATTGCTAATGAGTTGGAGCAATCTAATTCATTGGCTGAAGGTATGCATGATATATTTGATATAGATATCAGTATTTAGGTTAGGAAAAAACATGGCGCTGAAAGGATTATGGTTTGATGGCAAAGTCTCCGCCTCAATATCGGTTGAGCTTCAAGTAGATGATGTGGATGGCATCACTGTCATTGATGTGAATTACCAAACTACGGTTGCTCAAGTTCCTTTTTCCGCGGTTCGAATTTCATCGCGAGTTGGTAATACACCTCGGTATATTTATTTTCCGGACGGTAAAAAATTTGAAACGCGGCAGCATGACCTTGTTGATCAACTGTTGCAAAAAAATCGCCCTTCATTTTGGAATAATCTTGCGCATCAACTTGAGACCCATACTTATTTTGTTGCACTGACATTAGTATTGGTGGTGAGCTTTACCTGGGCCATGGTGGTTTATGGTTTGCCTGCAACATCGCGTTATATTGCTTACCAGTTGCCTAAGAGTTTAATGGACCGCGCAGCAACTGAGACACTGCAATTGCTCGACGCAACCCATCTCAAGCCCACTCGCCTGGATGAAGCCAGGCAGGCAGAATTATTAAAACACTTTGCTCCGGCGATTACGCAGAATAAGGATTTAGATATACGGATTATTTTTCGCAATGGCGGTGCTATAGGTGCGAATGCATTTGCATTGCCCGATGGAACTATTTTATTTACCGATCAAATTGTCCAGCTTGCGAAAAATAATGATGAATTACTCGCTGTACTTGCTCACGAAATCGGCCATGTAAAATACCGCCATGCGTTGCGTTCTGTCATTCAAGGCTCGGTAGTCAGTTTTGCGGTTGCTATGGTAACGGGTGATTTATCTGCAGCATCAAATTTGCTCGCAACTTTGCCGGTGATCATGAGCAACATGTCTTACTCACGTAATTTTGAGCGCGAAGCTGACGACAATTCTCTGCTGTTTCTGGATGCTAACCACATAGAACGTCATTATTTTGTAGATCTTATGGAGCGATTGACCTATCAGGCCGAGTGTAGTCAATTAATTATGCAGGAGGATTTAAAAAATAAAATTTCGTCAAAGATAAAAGGTGAAAATGACGAGGTAGACGACGAAAATGATGAGAGTTTTGATCCATCCGTTTTTGAAGATGAGGAGCTTGATAAAGATGAGAACGAAAGCGAAGAACTCGGTGCGGCAGATGATACAATTTCGCCACTAGATATTGAAGCCAGTCGCGCACGGTGCGATAAGCTCATTGCTGACTACAAAGATAATTTCTTTCATTCAACATTATCGGGGTACTTTGCCTCCCACCCGGAAACAGATGAGCGCGTCCAAAAATTTAAACAGCAAGCTGGAGCGGATAAAGAGGGCATCAAATAAAGTTGATGTAGCCTTTGGTGAGTTTTATGCCGACACCATTGTTTAATATTGTTGTTTGCGGATTCAACAAAGATGTTGACCCCGAGATAGTTAAAGCGAAATTTTCTACTATGTTCAAGTTGGAATCCGCTCATGTAGAGCGTGTTTTCAGTGCTACACCCATCATATTAAGGCGCAACATCCCCGAAGACTTTGCGAATAGCCTTACAAAACGGCTAGCGGCAATAGGTGTGTCTGCGCAAAAAATAAACGCTGAAACCGCACCGCTCGTATCTCAAACTACAATTTCTAAATCCATAGTTTCAAAAGCCAATTCTTTGGAAGAGCACTGTGAAATATCCAGTGATGCAAGTGCAATGCATCAACCGGTGGATTTCGTCTACGGAGTGGATAGACGAAGAATTCCATTTGTATTCGAGGGAGACGGATTTTCCTATTGTAAAATTTGGTTGGTTAATCTGCTTGCCTGCGTGGTGAGTTTGGGTATCTTATATCCTTGGGCGCGAACAAGATCTCTATCTTATATCTACGAAAACACCGAGTTTGATAACGAAAGATTTCAATGCAAAGCTGTATCGAAAAAAATGTACATATTGCAACTGCTTTTGGTTACTGCGTTAGCGATTTTGGGAGCCGTTTTTTTATTTTCACTTGTTCACTTTTTCATTGGGCTCATTTTTCTCATAGGCCTATTTCCTTACTACCTTTATAAATTGCATCAGCTAGAGCAGGGACATTTTCTATTTTGTGGCTTTAGCGTTCGCTCGAGCTCAAGCCTGCGAGAAATTTATGTCACATGGTTACTTTGGCCAGTGCTGACTATTTTAACTGCAGGTATGCTGTCTCCCTATGTAGCCTATCGCAACTCTTTTACTCGATTGCATAAAAAATATGTAGCAAGCTGTGAATTTATATTTTCGCCACCGCACAATAAATTTTTGCAACTTCTAGCTCCTGTTGTAATAGCGCAACTGGTCGTCATCGGTTGCATATATGGTTGGGAGTTATTACATTCCTACATACTGACTGCCGTGGCTATCACGTTCATTCTTGGTTGTTTTGTTTATTGGCGAGTTACCCTGGAGAATCTACGTTGGAATAATTTTAGCTGTCGGTGGGGCTTCTTTATCAGTTCATGGAGCTTCGGGAGCTATAGCGCACTCATGTTAAAAAATTTACTTTTCTGTTTGATAACTGCTGGTTGCTACTGGCCGTGGGCCAAAATTAATACCTTAAAATATAAAGCAAATCATTTGGCATTTTTTTCAAATCAGGGGTTTAGCAAATGGAGGCGCGGCCTTAAGGAGCTTGACGCAAACTCACTCCCGACGTGATGATGTTAAAACATTGTAAATTTGGATTCTAATTGTTTAATATGGCCCCCGCTTAAATTAAGCGTTAGTTGTTTATCATGGTTAGGCTGCGGTAAAGGAAGTTATGTTTACATGTCGTGCCTATCAGCATTTCTTAAATAAGTCGCGTAAGCGCAGAATAAAAGGACATTCATATGAAACGAAATTTTGGGTTTTTAATAGTATGTAGTTTAATTTTGACGTTATCTGCATGTGGTGGAAGCTCTGGCTCAAAATCAACCCAGCCTTCGAAATCTAGCTCCCTTGCTTCTTCTATACCATCATCAAGCATATCCTCATTAGCTGTAACGCAATCGTCATTTTCGTCAACAATGTCCTCAATAGCATCGTCTATATCGGCGAAGAAATCTGCAAAGATATCGGGCAAAGTTTATATAAAAAGTAGCGACGGAACCGATCTGGATTTGGATTCAGCTGATTCAATTGATGTAAGCCTTTCTTTATTGGATAGCAAGGGTGATGTGGTTGCGTCTACATCGCCACAAATAATAAATTCATTTGCGAGCCGAGGCGCGCCTTTTGATGCAGAGATCGCTGGTGTAGATGCTCAAATAATTGTGATCAAAGTTTCCAAAGCGGGCTTTAGTGATTATGCGCGTCGGTTTGAATATGCTCCAACTGTAAATGTAACCGCTAATCTGGAAAAGTTGCAGGAAATAACCATAGAAGCCACGGAAGTTACATCGATCTCTGGTAAGCAGCTTTCTGGCTTTAATGTTAGCGTCACTAATTCCGATGGACTTGAAGAAATTGTTGAGGGAAGTTCAGGAACGATTGCAGACCTGAGTGTTTCTATTCCGTAATCTGCGTTGCCTGCTGGCACCACGAGTGTGGATGTCACCATGCAGGCATTCAATCCTAATGATCTTCAGGATGCACAAAGCTTTCCTGGAGCTTATGAAGATAGCGCTGGCAATAAATTGTTATCAGTCGCTTTCGATTACACCGACATAAAAACGGATTCGGGATTAAGTCTTCAAAAAATCGCGCAAAATACTCAACAATCACGTTTGGCTGCGCAAAAGCAATCTGGCAAAGCCATATCTCCTATGCAGTTTGCTAAAGAGAAATCCCAAAAATCGGGTGAGGCTTTAGAGCCGGTAATTATCAACCGGAAAATTCCTTATGAAAGTTGTGCGTCCTTGTCGCAACTTGGCGATGCAAATATCACACAGACTGGTTTTCAGGTACCGGTATACACATATAACACCACAAATGGTCTTTGGGATTTGCTGGGTTACGGTACTTTATTTGACGAATCAGGAAATTTAATTGCCGCTAATCAAAAAATATTTGACTGTGACCTCAACACTTACGTTTTGGAAATTGAAGCCACCAATGAAATATTTTTGAGTAACTGGTGGAATTTGGATTATCCCCTGATTTTCACACAACCAGTTGAGCTGTGCGCAACTATTACATTGCTCGATGAGGGCAACAACCCAGTTGCTAATAGTGTGTTATTTGTTAAGGACGATGATGAATTGCGCAGTTTCTCTGCTGAATCTTTCGTAACCGATGAACAAGGTCAAGTCCAGATTAAATTGATTTCATTGGATGAAGGTGAAGATTTAACGGGAGAATTAAGTATCTATAATGCGTCGCTTTACTCAGCGCATAAAACGGCATCTTTTACACTTTCAACAAGCTGTAATATGAACGCTACTCCGGTTGTTGTCCCTGTTGCAATCCCCGAGTTGTGTACTGCGAAAGGCCGTGTTGTTGACTCAGCGGGCGCGCCGCTTGTAAATCGTTATTTAATCGCAGGTGATTTCACCAGTACCAATTTTGAGGATTATTTATATCCGGCATTTGCTATCACTAATTCGTCTGGTGATTACGAATTAGCGCTAGAGTGCAAACAAAACTATCAAGTTATCGAATATTTTTCGACTGTATTTAGTGAGGGAGGCATATTTTCTACAGATTTTGTGACTAGCGTAAACGCAGAGGTTGGGGCTTATGAGGTTTCCGACAACGGCAAGCAAGCAACGTTAAAAGATGTGGTCGTAGCAGTCACTAAACCGCTTGTATTTGTGGGCAATGAAGAAAACTCACAAACTGAAATAAACTTAAGTTCCATATATGTAGGTAATGATTTCCCCCTCACTTATAATTTTTCTTTAGTTGACGGTGAGAAAAAAGTTGTTAGCCAGTTCACAGGAACATTAGTCGCCTCTGATTTTACAAGTAACTTTGTAGAATATTCGTTCCCTTACTCTCTAAAAACCTTTGAGCATAAATTGCCTACCTCTACTGAGCTTGTAGTTTATAACGTAGAGGGAGAAATTACCGATTCGAAAGGTAACGCTACTCCCATCTTTGGTATTGTAGTAACTGGGGATGATGATACGTTGGAATAGGTTTAGTTGTAGGCCTCAATAAAAAGCGTCGCTTATTAGCGACGCTTTTTATTGTTCAGCAACTTTTGCATGAATGAAAATCGTTGGGTAAGACTTTTTCTAAACTAATTGTCCAAAAAAAACTTTCTTCAATTCCGCATGTTGTTCAGCTCTTAAGCGTGGGCCGAACTGTGAAACGACTTTAGCGGCTGCGAGACTTGCAAAATCTCCTGCTGTTTTATAATCCTCTCCTTGCGCCAATGCATACAAGAATGCACCCGCAAACATATCGCCAGCACCATTAGTATCCACCGCTGTAATTTTGTGTCCAGCAACTTGAATAAATTCTTGTCCATCAAACAAAAGCGCACCTTGGCTGCCGCGCGTGATCACAAAACTTTTACTGATTTTTTTTAATGCTTCCGCGGCCGCTTCAACGCTGTCAGTTTGTGTGAAGCCCAGCGCTTCATCGCTATTACAAAATAAAATGTCTACACCATTGCCGATCATGTCCACCAAACCGTCACGGAAAAATTGCACCATTGCCGGGTCGGATAAACTTAATGCGGTGCGCGTGTCATTTGCAGCAGCATGCTCACGCAAAGCAATCGCTGCAGCGCGACCAGTGGCAGATGTCACAAGGTAGCCTTCGATATAAGCAAACTGCGACTGTGCAATAGCAGACAGATCTAACTCATGTATGGATATAGTTTCGCTGATGCCCAAAAAGGTGTTCATAGTGCGTTCAGCGTCAGGTGTGATCATGACCAGGCATTTACCGGTAGTACCCTCTGGAAAAGTAATGTGCTCGGGATAAGTGACGCCAGCTGCCTTGATGTCTTTGACGTAAAAGTGACCGTTTTCATCATCCGCTACTTTGGAGGAGTAAACATTATTACAACCGAAGTAGCTGGCCGCGATAATGGTATTGGCCGCTGAACCACCGCTTGCTTTGTGTGAGGCAACTAAATGATTGTGCAGATAATCGATAAGTTCGCGCTGACGTGCTTCATCAACTAATGTCATTACGCCTTTATCAACCTTCATTGCGGCCAGATCAGCGTCAGTAACAGTAATCTCGGTGTCTACTAAGGCGTTGCCAATGCCATAAATGTGATATTGCTTGCTCATGGTTAAACCTTAATCGATTAAAGTGTGATAAATCGTCGCAGAAGAAGTGTGATCAATTTGTCGGGAGGCATTATGCTAAAAAGGTTTCACTCGATAAAGGCTTATCTAACCCGTAAAATGCTTTAAATTCCATATTCAGTCTGTTTTGTACGTTTCTGCTGTTCTATATGTTTAGTTATTTTTTGAATATTTATTTTGTGTTGGATGTGATTGATGACCAAACGTCGTTTTCTAAGTCGTATGAAAAAACCCTCTGGTAATGGTTCTTTCCATTTTCGATGGATATTGGTGCTTTGGATATTCCTTGGTTTTATCCTGCTTACAACGCTAATTTTAGGTATCTGGAGTATTTATCTCGATAAGGTTGTGCGCGAGAAATTTGAAGGTAAAAAATGGTCTCTACCTTCACGCGTTTATTCTCGCCCGCTTGAGTTGTATGAAGGTCTGCCCTTAACGCCGGTTTTATTCGAGAAGGAATTGGAAGCATTGGGCTATCGCACCTTGCCAACGGTGACATCGTCGGGACAGGTATCGCGGCGCGCTGCAAGTGCTCGTGAAGTGACCTACGAAATATTAACGCGTGGATTTGATTTCTGGGATAAACGCGAAGAGCCGCAAAAATTTACGGTGCGTATTGATGACGGCAAAGTTGCATCGCTAATGGACCCTAAAGGTATTGCCCTACCTTTAGTGCGTATGGAACCTGAAGAAATTGGCGGTATCTATCCCAACAATATTGAAGACCGCGTATTGGTGAAGCTTGATCAATTGCCTCCGCTGCTTGGGGAAACTTTATTGGCGGTTGAAGACAAACATTTTCTCGAGCATCACGGTGTTTCTCCAGAAGCTATTATGCGCGCGATGTGGGTCAACGCACGCGAAGGTGAAGTAGTGCAGGGTGGTAGTACACTTACCCAGCAATTGGTTAAAAATTTCTACTTAACGTCAAAGCAAAGTTTAACGCGAAAAATTCCTGAAGCGATTATGTCGCTCTTGCTTGAACTGCATTACAGCAAATCTGAAATTTTGGAAGCTTATGTTAACGAAGTTTATTTAGGCAGAAGTGGTTCACGTGAAATTAATGGCTTTGGTTTAGCGTCGCAGCATTATTTTCGAAAACCCCTGAGCGAATTAAATGCCCAGGAAGTCGCTCTGTTGGTCGGCTTGGTTAAGGGTGCTTCTTTTTATAATCCGTGGCGAAATCCCGAGCGTGCGAAAGCGCGTCGAAATTTAGTCTTGAGTGTTATGCATAGCGAAGGACTGATTGACGATAAAAAATTTAAAGCTGCCCAAGCTTCATCTTTGGGATTAGCAGCAGAAACAGAAACGAGTTTGATCAACTACCCTGCATTTGTCGATTTGGTAAAACGGCAATTGAAGCAGGATTATCAAGAAGATGATTTGCGCAAGGAAGGTCTGCGAATTTTTACCACTATTGCGCCTATGGTGCAGCGCCTCGCAGAAAAAGCGGTCGCAACACGCATAGCGCAACTTGAAAAACAATACAAAGTAAAAGATTTGCAAGTCAGTATGGTTGTCACGTCGGTAGGTAGCGGAGAAATTCTTGCGTTGATTGGCGATAAAAATCCGCGCTTTCCAGGTTTAAACCGCGCGTTAGATGCTAACCGTCAAATTGGTTCATTGATGAAACCATTTGTCTATTTAACGGCGTTGGATCAGCCACAAACTTACAATCTGGGAACATTAATTAGCGATGATCCCGTTAGCATTAAAGGTGGCGACGGAAAATTGTGGGAGCCTAAGAACGCAGATAATTTAAGTCATGGAAATATGCCTTTATATCTCGCGCTTGCCAAATCCGAAAACCAGGCGACTGTGCGTCTCGGTATGCAGCTCACGGTGAAAGCTGTTATCAAAACAGTTAAGGCTGCGGGCTATGATGGTGAGATTCCGCAAGTGCCATCCATATTAATTGGTGCAGTAGATATGTCGCCGATTCAAGTCACCAATATGTACCATACAATTGCTGCAGAGGGCGTACACACACCTTTGCACGCTATACGTGAAGTGTTAAATGCAGAAGGGCATCCGCTCAAACGCTACGCCATTGAGTTGGATCAGCGCTTCTCGCCACAAAGCACCTTTGAACTACAGCATGCATTGCAGGCGGTATTACGTGAGGGAACGGGGCGCAGCGTTTACAATTCATTCCCGCAGACGCTACCTCTTGCCGGGAAAACCGGTACGACCAATGATCAGCGTGATAGTTGGTTCGCCGGTTTTAGTGGTGAACATTTAGCGGTAGTATGGGTCGGTAAAGACGACAATTCCAAAACGCCTTTGAGTGGCGCGAGTGGAGCTTTGCAAGTTTGGGCTGATCTAATGCGGCAATTACCCACTCAGGGCGTGAATCAGCAACCGCCTGAAGGTGTGAGCTACGACTGGATAGATACTGCCACCGGACTGTTAAGTGCGGAACAATGTGAAGGCGCTATGTGGTTGCCATTGCATGATAACTACAAGCCTAAAGAATCAGCCGAATGTAAACTTAAAGCGAGCAGTGTCGAGCACTGGTGGCAGAAAATTTTTCAGTAGTAAAGTTTTGCTGACGAGCTTCAGTTATTTTAAAATTAGAATACGTTTTGAAAATGGGATAAATCGTGAAAAAAATATTTTTATTTACAAGTTTATTATTCGTTGCCGCACAACTGGTTGGTTGTGCCGGTAATGTTCGCCCGCAAGATGAATTGCCCACCGTCAATGATTCGGGAGCTGTTCCAAGGCCTGAGGATCAATTACCGGAAAAGCCAGCCGAGCCCGTTATACCCCCACCCGTTGCACCACGTGTCCCTACGCCTGTTGTTCCTAATGCGTCAAGCAATGCTACCGCAAGTCTCGTGAGTCAAGCGCGTGCGCAATATCAAGCAAAAAATTATCAGGGCGCTGTGGCAACTGCAGAGCGCGCACTTCGCATTGATAGGCGTTCACCCGAAGTTTATCTCGTGCTGGCACAAAGTTATGTGCAATTAGCGAACAAACAATTGGCGATGCAATTTGCGCAGCAGGGAATTCGGTACTCGCAAGCAGGAACTGATCTGGCCAAAAATTTAGCCCAGATTCGCGATTCCCTTTCTAAATAATTTCTCCCGCATTAGTGAAGACAATTTATTAATTGTCTTCACTCTGTTAACGTCTAAGCTTGATTATTATTTTTAATAGTTTCTTTCTGCACATCATCGTTTTTAAACGAATAAATCAGTAGCAAAAATACACCCGCCATAATAGCCATGTCGGCTATATTAAATATCCCGGTGCGTAAGCCCCCAATTCCCATATTCATGAAATCAACAACACCACCGTTATTAGTAATGCGGTCATAGAGATTGCTGAACCCTCCGCTTAACACTAATCCGCACGCAAGGTTCTGTAAGTTATTCATTGTCTTATCGCGCACGGCATAAATACTAAAGCCGATTAAAAATATTCCTACCAGACCACTAAAAATTAAATTGCGTATACCTTCAGGAAGATTATTGCCAAGCCCTAAAAAAGCGCCGTGGTTAATTGAATAGGTCAGTACAAAAAAATCATTCCACCAGCTAATAGGCTCATGCGTTAACAAGTGTTTTGTCGCGAGGTATTTAGTGAACTGGTCCAAGGCTATGGAAATAATTGACGTTACACCAATAAGTAAAAATTTATTCTTCATTACGCTTTTCCTGAAAGAGCCATAAAAATTGCGGCGATAATTAATACAAAACCTGAGGCAGTGTTGAACCACATTTGGTGCCTGGGTGACTTAAGCCAGCGCGTGATTTTATTGCCGGCGATAGCGTAAGCAAACATCCACAGTAAATCTATCGTTAAAAAAGTTATTGTTAATATTAAAAATTGGATTCCTATGGGTTTGTCGTAGGAAATAAATTGGGGAAAGAGTGCACCGAAATAAATTAAGCCTTTAGGGTTGCTGATAGCAATTAAAAACGAGTTCAACAACACTGATTTCGTTGAGGCAATCTCGCTCGCGGTCAACTGATCTGTGTCTACAGGCTTCCTAATAATCTGTACGCCTAAATACGCCAGATAAGCTGCGCCAACCCATTTGACACCATTAAACAATGTGTCGTTTTGACTAAGGATAAGCCCCAAGCCTAATGCCGAAAAGCCAACTAATAACAAATTTCCGCCGCAAGCTCCAATCATTCCCAAAAAAGCTTTGCGCATGCCAAAGCGTCCGCCGTTAGCCATGCACGAAAGCATGACCGGTCCCGGGCTTGCAGACACTATGAAGGTAATGGATAGGAACAGGCTGAAGTTCGTAATAAGCATTAAAGAGGTCTCAAACAAGTTGGCTATAGTAGTCGAGCCCATGCGTGCGAGCCAGTTTAAGTTGTGCTTTGCGGCAGCTCTGAGAGTCCTGCGTGTTTTGGATTCTCTTCTATACTCAAATCACAGTGAGTTCGAGCGATAATTTTTTGTGTTGATTTATAAGTGCGGTGATTTGTGAGTTTTCTCATTCATAAACACAGTGATTTATAAGTCTTATGATGTGGAAAGGTGATTTATGGCAAACGATAGTATTGCGCAAGCGGTGAAGGTTCTTGAGGAATTATCCGCAGGTTTGGATGAAGCCTATTGGGAGTCGAGCAGCCTGGATCGTAAGGATTTTTTCTACGATATTATTAGTGCGGTGCGGTCTGAATTAGCTGAAATAGGAAAGTTAAGCGTGTTGGACCATGATTTGGTGTATGAACCTATCACTGTTGAGTTTCGCGCTGCGCGGACCAAATTAAGTAAATTATGTAGAGTGTTGGACGACTTTGTGGTCCGCTCAGCGACCGCGTCGCGGTTAGAGTCCCTGATAAATGATGCTATTTCGTTGCCGATTCGCTAGTTTTTATGTCTTAACGAGCTTTTTATAGCTTTTTCAAATGAATTACGGGGGTTTATCGCGAATCAGTGTAAAAAAAGTTATTTAACGACTGGCAATTTTTTGATCAGCGCCAATACTTAAGTTACTGATGAATGCACTGAGTTGTTTGTTGGCATCAGGTAGATTTTTATGCTGTCCAGTTGGATCTCCCTTTATTTTGTACTCTAGTATGGTCTTGGCCGGTGCTCTTATCAGTACCGGCTTTTTTACATCTGTCGTTTTAGAGTGTAAGCAATCCATATCTGCAAGCATTAAAAACTGTTTTCTGTTGCTGGAAAAATTCCAGCTTTTACATCTGCAACATATTTTTGCATGGCGCCGGGGATGTCATTAGTTTCTAACAAAAAGTTTTTAGAGAATTTTGGCGGCTGTTCGGTTAGGCCTAAAATATCATTTATAACTAGAACCTGTGCATCCGTATCTTTACCGGCTCCTATGCCAATCGTTGGAATTTTAAGTTCTGCGGTAATTTGTGCGGCGAGTGCGGCGGGCATACATTCCATCAATAATAAATCAGCACCTGATTGCTCTAGTAATTTGGCGTCGGCAAGTAATTTATCCGCTTGCGCTTGATCGCGTCCTTGTACGCGAAATCCCCCAAATTTATTAACGGATTGTGGAGTTAACCCAATATGCGCGCATACAGGTATTCCTCGGTCAGCTAACATCTGAACAGTCTCAGCCAGCCAGGCACCACCTTCAAGTTTTACCATGTGTGCACCCGCTTGCATGATGCGCGCGCAGTTGCGTAGTGCTTCTTCAGGGGTAGCGTAGGTCATGAAGGGTAAATCCCCCATAATCAATGACTTTTTATTGCCACGTGCCACGGCTTCAACGTGATAAATCATGTGTTCCATGGTGACAGGGATTGTACTGTCGTAGCCCAAAACGGTCATACCCAATGAGTCGCCAACCAATACGACCTCTACACCGCAGCGTTGCGCCATGTTTGCCATGTGCGCATCGTAAAGCGAAATCACTACAAATTTTTCACCGCTGCCTTTTAATTTGTGCAAGGTATTTATAGTGACTGATTTTGTGAGAGCGCTATTGGCTGTGGATGTGCTAGGGGAAATCGTACCGTAAGGCATAATGGAATCTTCGTTGAGTAAATGAAATAGATGCTCAAGACCACATGAAAATTTTAAGCAATATGCAAATTACAATGCGGGAGTCGGGTTGTAATAGTGGCGCCCACTTTTGATGGTAAGAATATATTCTATCAATTGTTTAAAGTGCTCGCGATTTTGCGCGAGATTTAAATCCTTAGCGTTGACGATAAGTAAGGGCGCGCCATCATAGTAGTGAAAGAATTCAGTGTAGGCATCGTTAAGCGCTTTAAGATATTCGGTGCTGATATGTTGCTCACTTCCAATTCCGCGCTGACGAATTCTTTCCACCAGTATGTTCAACGGAGCTTGTAAATAAATGACTAAGTCCGGACGTGGTGCATCAATGAGAAGCTTTGCGTATACCTGACGATAAATATCAAGTTCATCGTCATCAAGAGTGACTCGTGCAAACAATTGGTCTTTTTCTATAAGGAAGTCTGCGACGCGCACTGGCTCAAACATGTCGTCTTGGCGGAGGCTTTGAAGTTGATTGGCGCGCTGGAATAAAAAGAATAATTGGGTAGGTAGGGCAGTGGATTTTGGATCTTTATAAAAACGTTCCAGAAAAGGATTTTCTTCCGGTTGCTCAAGCAACATATCGTAGTTAAACAATTTTGCGATGTTTCGAGCAAGCGTGGTTTTCCCCACACCTATACAGCCCTCTACGGCAATATAACGTGGCAGAGTAATATTATTTAAGTCGAGCGACAAATCTTCAAAAACAGGGTTCACATCGGGCTCCTGGTTTGTTGTGCACATACTTCAAGTTCGAATCGCTCAATTCCATCGCGCGGGCACTTGGCGATAAGCGCGCTTAAGGGTGTACCGTCTGGAAGCTTAAGCTCGGGTTCTATGTCTGCCAGAGGATAAAGTACAAAACTGCGTTGGGCTAGAAAAGGATGAGGTACTTTTAAACGATCATTGGCAACCACGAGGTTATCCAACAGCAATATATCCAGATCCAGGGTTCGTGGTCCCCAATGCTCGATGCGCATACGGTTGTGCGCTTGTTCGATTGCTTGCAAGGCATCCAGTAATGCGAGTGGTGCCAGCTCTGTTTGTAACAAGGCTACCGCATTTATGTAATCCGGTTGATCACCTGGGCCTATGGCGCGGCTACGATAGATTGACGAGCGTTTAAGCAGTCTTGTAGCGGGGATTTCTGCAAGCTCACTGAATGCTTGCGTTACTTGCGTATGGGGATCATCCAGATTACTGCCAAGACCAATGTAAGCTAACATGCTTTATTCTGCGCTGGGTGCTGTGTCTTTCGGTTTACGAGGATGGCGCCGACGCGGGCGACTGGATGTGTTCTGCTTTCCAAGGTTTTTTACCATTTGCTCGCGATCTTCATCATTCGCGGTCTGAAAAGTTGTCCACCAGCTTCCCAAGCCGTTTAATTTTTCACCGGCATCTTCACGCATCAATAAGAAATCGTAAGCAGCCCGAAATCTCGGATGATCCAACAAGCGTAATGCGCGCATGCCTTGTCGGCCCGGTAAGCGATGTTGCAAATCCCAAATTTCGCGCATGGGAATTAAAAAACGTTTGGGAATGGAGGTGCGTGCCAATTGCTGGCTGATAACGTTTTGGCAGGCTTCAAGATAAGCAGCTTGTGGTGGTAGGTTATCTGCCAGGCGTTTTTGTTCTTGCTGTAAGGCAGGCCATAGTAAGGCCGCGTAGATAAACGCTGGCGTTACGGTTTTTTCTGAGCGAATACGTTTATCGGTATTGATCATTGATCGTTCAATGAGGGTAGAACCTAGCTCATCTCCGGCTTTTATTGCGGCATCCGCACCAGGGAAAAGTTGTTTCAATAAATCATATTCCCGCAATAAATGATAAGTCGCGGTCGCAGACCCACCCAGGAACAACTTGAGAACTTCTTCAAACAAACGGGCTTCTGAAATGTTGCTCAGCAATCCACTCAGCTCAAGAATAGGTCTGGCAGTATTAGGTTCAATCGTGAAGCCAAGCTTGCCCGCAAAACGCACGGCACGCAGCATACGCACAGGGTCTTCTTTGTAGCGGGTTGCAGGGTCGCCAATAATGCGCAAGGTGCGCGTTTTGATATCTTGAAGACCATTGCAGTAGTCGTGCACAGAAAAATCGCGCAGGGTGTAATAGAGCGCGTTCACGGTGAAGTCGCGCCTGGCGGCATCTGTTTCAATAGTGCCGTAAACGTTGTCGCGCAAAAGCATGCCTTCGTCGGTTTTAGATTTAGCGTGGGCCGCATCTTCATGATGGCCGCGGAATGTAGTGACCTCAAAAATCTCGCGCCCGATCCGAACATGTACGATCTGGAAGCGTCGGCCGATAATCCGTGCGCTGCGGAAGATACGCTTCACCTCTTCAGGTTTTGCATCAGTCGCTATATCGAAATCTTTGGGGTGATTGCCGAGTAATAAATCCCGAACACCTCCGCCGACAAGGTAGGCGTTAAAACCGGCATCTTCAATTTGTTTGATCAGTTTGATGGCAGCGGGGCTTATATTTTTGCGCGAAATATTGTGCTGGTCACGCGGTACTACCAACGGGCCGCCGGATTTGGGAGCGGATTGGCGAGAGGAAATAAAATTGAACAAACGTTTCAGCATAATATCTATTTGGTGGGTGAAGGATGACCCAGACGAAGATTGAAAATCTTGTCTTATCAGTGGGCGCGAGTGTAGCAGAAGCTATGTGGCAGGGGAAATTAAGGTGCTGGGAGCGTTATTCAGCTTACCACCCGTGGTCTACCCTAGGAGGAGGAATTAAATCGAGCTAAAAAACAAAGGGTGTTTAAAGCAAAACGGGAAAGCTTTTGGCTTTCCCGTTAGGAGGGTAGCACAACGTAGGTGCTCATTAAGGCAATTAATGGGGTGCTTCCGTGCCCATCTTCCAACTCGCTTGCTATCCCATCCTCTGCCTAATTGGTCTTCCGCTTTATTCTAATTTCTTATTTCTCTTATCTTCTAGCGCTGGCCTTGCTCAATCTGTCTAGCTAATTTTATTTTTATATATCTGCTTATTATTGTTTTTTGTTGTTATTAAAGATTCAGTTTTTTATTATTTATTGTTGTTATTTTTATTTAGCTTTTTTTTATTATTTATTGTTTTTAGTGTTCGACATAGAGCACTTCCTATGCCAATAAAAAAAAATGTATATGGATCATCAGGTTAGTATTTTTTAGCTTTTCTTTATAACTTTTTGTTATTTCTAAGGGTTACAAAATTCAGGAAATCTGTTACCTGAATTGGGGGCGGTAACACTTTTGCGTGCGGTAACAGTTTCGTGACTAGGGGTAACGGCTTGGCATGAGGCTCAACGTTTTGGGCTCATAGATGAATACAACGGTAACGATGACGCATCCGGCCGACGCTTTTATTGAATCGCAGCCGGCAGATGTGATGTTATTTCAGGGTAATTCTAATTATTTTGCCAGGCTGGACGCACTGTTTTTCGTACGAGGAATGCCCAGGCGTTGGCGTCGTTCCCATAGACATTTACGGCTTACACCGAGCTTTCTTGCCAATTCGGTTTCGCTCATAGAATCTTGGTGCTCTATTACGAAACGCTGAAAATAGTCTTCCAGAGATAAGTCCTCTGACGCTTCTTTGGTTGGCCGTTGACCAGCGTTACCCAAAGTACGTGGCTGCCCGAAAAGCATATTCCCCGTATCAAGCGTTTCTTGCGGCGTCGGTGAGTCGGTGTCTATGGAGAGCAATAGTGAACTGATTTCATTACTGTCTTCGCAAAGTATGACAGCGCGTTGCATGGCATTTTCAAGTTCGCGCACGTTGCCGGGCCAAGCGTAGGCCATGATCGCATCTACTGCATCATTGGATAGCTTTAGTTGCGGCTTGCCGAATTGGGTACAATAACGCTGCAACAGAGATTCTGCGATATTGATGATATCTCGCCCCCGCTCGCGTAATGGCGGAAGGCTGAGTTGAACTACATTAATGCGGAAATAAAGGTCTTCGCGGAATTTACCTTCTTTAGCCAGTTTGCGCAGATCTCTGTGAGTTGCAGCGACTAAGCGTACATCGACTTTGCGCGATTCGACCGAGCCGAGAGGTCGTACTTCACCTTCTTGCAATACACGCAGTAGACGTGCTTGCGCTTCAAGTGGTAACTCACCAATCTCGTCCAGGAATAAGGTTCCGCCATCAGCTGCGGCAACCAAGCCTTCGCGGTTACTAGCGGCACCGGTGAAGGCGCCTTTTTCGTGGCCGAAGAGTTCAGATTCAATCAGGGTGTCAGGAATCGCAGCGCAGTTCACGGATATCATCAAGTGGTTATTGCGTTGGCTTTCCTCGTGGAGGGCACGTGCAACCAGTTCTTTACCGGTTCCAGTTTCGCCATGAATAAGTACAGTAGCGGCGGTGGGTGCGACTTTATGAATGCGATTGTAAAGGTCTTGCATAACATCGCTGCTGCCGATCATACCGGCAATGGCTTTGCTCGCAGTAAGACCCTGGGCGGCAACTTTATTGGCAGCTTTGGCTTTGCCAATAACACGTTTTACCGCATTGACCATTTCGTCGTGATCGAAAGGTTTAGCGACATAATCCACTGCACCCATACGCATGGAGTCTACCGCAGAGCGCAGGCTTGCGTAGCTGGTCATGATGAGCACCGGCGTGTCACCGGCAAGTTTGATTAGGTCTGTACCAGGAGCGCCCGGCAATCGTAGATCGCTAATAATGAGGTCGAAATCTTTAAGGTTGAATTTGGAGGTAGCTTCCTTCACAGAAGGAGCTTCATTAACTTCATACTGATTGCGCTCTAACAATTTGCGCAACGCATTGCGAATGATGCTTTCATCTTCAACAATCAGAATCTTACTCATAGCGATCGACTTGTTTAAACGGTTGTCTGTGGGTTAGCCCGGTATTCGTATGATGAATCATTCAGGCTAAAACGTTGGTTGCTATCCTACCTCAAATATCGGCTAAAGAATCAACATGGCGTGGCAATTTGACAATGAATTGCGCACCGCGATTACGCTCCGTGTCTACCGGGCTATTAATCTCCAGCAAGCCGCCGTGGTCTTCTACAATGCTGTACACCATAGCCAGGCCAAGGCCTGTGCCTTCACCAGGTTCCTTGGTGGTGAAAAACGGTTCTAAAATCTGGTCCTGAATTTCTGGCGGAATACCGCTACCTTCATCTGTCACGCTAATGTCTATCGAGTATTCATCTTCGCTGCTGGCAAGCAATACGAGGCCGTTTTCCGGGCTGGCATCGCGCGCATTGGAAAGCAGGTTTATGAACACCTGAATCATACGCTGAGTATCACCAGCCACAATGGCATTTTTTGCGATCTCATTGATAAATCGGACGGGTTGTTTATCTTTCTGCAGGGATAACAAACTTATAGCCTCATGCGCGCAGTCGCGCAAGATAACGGCCTGAAATTCGCTTTTGGCTGTGTGACCCGTATGTGAAAAACCAACTAAGGACTGCACGATCCGCGTCACACGGTCCGTTTGGCTCAGGATTTGTTCCGCCGTTTCTAGGACCTCGGGGTTATCCGAGTCGTAGCGAAGGTTTTGTGCCAAACAGGCTATACCGGTAATAGGGTTGCCGATTTCGTGAGCTACGCCCGCTGCCAGGCGTCCTACCGACGCCAGGCGTTCACTGTGCACCAGCTCTTGTTCCAGCAGTTGGGTTTCAGTCACATCTTCCAGCGTCATCACCTGATCGAATACGCCTTCGGTAATTGGGCCTTCAATGGTGGCTTTGTGCAAGCTTATCCAGTGTGGGCGCCCTTCAAGTGTGATTTCACGGCGATAGTAATGCATCTCGCGGCTCTCACTAAAATCTTTGAGCAAGGTGCGCCAGGGTTCACCAATGCCATCCAGATAGGAGCCCGTCACTTCTTCGCTGGGAGTATGGGTGAGCTCTGCCATAGCGTGGTTCCACATGAGGATTTCCGTATCCGGCCCCAGCGAGCAGACCGCCATGGGCAACTCCTGCAAGGTTTTGCGGTGATAGAGACGCAAGTTATTTAGCTCTGCCGCCATACCCGTGAGGTGGTTTTGGTATTGGGCTAGCCGGTTTTCGATGAGATTAATATCGAGCGTCTCACGTACATTCGCCGCGACCTTGAAAGGTAAATGGGCATCCATAATCTCACTGGCAACGTGAATACCCATGAGTGCCGACAGGTTTCCCTCCAATTGATCGCGCAGACGACGTAACGCGTAGGGACGGCGCTCGCTAATACTGAGATCAAGCTGCTTGAGCGCGTTATCGACTTCGCGGCTGGCAGTGACTTTACCGAGTGGTTTGGCAAGGCGCTCTTTAAACTCTGCAGCGGAGTGGACATCTAACGCCTGGCGAACCGGATGGCTAAGCTCATCGGCAGCGCAAAGGTCTGCGCTGTATTGCTCTTCTTCGGACTGTTGGGTTGCTAAAGAGACAACAATAAAAATGGCCGTGTTTAGGCCGAGTGAAAACAGAGTAATGCTGTTCCAGTATTCATTACCGACCGGGATGTAAAATTCGGAAAAAGGTATATGCAGCAGCTTAATGCCGGTGAGGATAGGTAACAGTAACCCAACAAACCAGATCGCTGTGCCCACCACCAATCCGGCTATCAAGCCACGACGATTACCGGGGCTCCAGAAAATAATCGCGAAGGTTCCAGGGAGGAATTGCAGTGTTTCAATAAACGCCGCAAAGGCGAGGTCGGTCAGACTAAAACGGTTATTGAGTACCCAATAAAACAGGTAGCCGCCGAAAAAAATCGCTGCGATCAGCGCTCTGCGGATCCACAATAATTGGCTATAGAGGTCTTTACGCGCTGCTAACCGCAAACTCGGTAGCAGCCAGTGGTTCATCACCATAGTTGCCAGTGCGAGGGTGATGATAATCATCGCCCCCGTCGCAGCCGATAAACCACCAATAAAGGCAAGCACCGTGAGTGATGGCGAATTCAGAAGAATGGGAACACCAAGAGTAAAGTACTGTGGGTCTAAGGGTACAGCGAGTTCGGAGCCGGCCCAGAGGATCGGGAATATCGGCAGTGCGAGCAGCAGCAGAAACAACGGAAATGCCCAGGTTAGCGTGCGCGAATTGCGCATAAGCGGGTTCTCCGCCAAGCCCAAGTGAAAGATATGGGGCATGGTGACGGCAGTGGCGACGAACACTAATAAAAGTGTGTGGGAGGAACCATCCTGAATAGGTGTATGCAGTAGTGCGAGATTTTCAGGGTGGTCCGCAAGCCACTCGTTGAGGCCATCGATACCGTGAAATACCCCAAATACCGACACCATCCCGACTGCAAACATGGCGCAAACCTTAAGCAGGCTTTCAAAGGCCATTGCGGTAATCAGGCCGCGGTGCTGGTCGCGATTCGAGCCGAACAAAATGGTAAACAGGGCGAGAATCGCGCAGTAGCAAAGGGCCATTACATCTTTAAAGGAAAGGCCGTCTGCAACGGTCAAGGAGGGGCTGCCGCTACCGCTGACAACCAGAATGTGCATAGTGTCCGCGATTGCCTGAATTTGTAGTGCCATCAAGGGCATTATGCCGAGCAACATGCACAGAGTAGTGAGCGCTCCTACAGCGTTGCTGTGATAGCGAAATACCAGCAAATCCGCAAGCGAGTGAACCTGATGGCGGCGGGCAAGCTCAGCCAGTGGCGCGAGTGCGACAGGTGCAAATAAAAACAAGGCACCGGTTCCTAAGTAGTAAGCAAGTGCGCCATAACCAAACTGGAACGCCAAATCGATAACGCCGTAAAAGGCCCAGGCGCTCGCAAAAATTCCCAGCGAAAGAATATAGGTGACCGGGTGAGTTGTTATGCGTTCTGGAATCCAGCCGCGTTCGGTAACGTAGGCTATTCCGAAGAGCAACAAGAGGTAGCTGATGCCAATCAGGGCAACTAGGCTAAAGTCAAAATTCATAAACAGAGGTTCAATGGTTTGTTATAAAAAATTAGTCGAGACTTGGTGGCTTTTTGCGGCGCCATTGAAAAATAAATGTCACCAATACCAAGCCCATCCAAAAAATATAAGGACGATACCAGACGCCATTCGGGCTGATAATCCACGTAAACAGGGATGGCGAAAACAGGTATGCGATAAGCAATAGCAGAATGATAAGGCGCTGATGATTCATAGACTTTTTCGATAGCAGATTTTCGTGTCGCTAACTATAGCGCTTTTAACACGAAGGTTGGCCAATTTGTACAGGTCGTTATATTGGCGCATTAGTGGATGAGTAGATTGCACTCAAACCCCTGACATTAGAGCGCTGCCAATTTACCGTTGCCCATGCCAGTAAATCAGATTTAGCTCCCCAAAGTTCTTTCGGGGGATTCTGGTTTAAGAACGACAATGCATTCCACAGGTTTTTTTCTGCGTCTTTTAATTCAAGTGCTGGTGCGAGGTTTTGTTTGCTGAGTTTTTGCCCGTTAGGCTGATTGGCGAGCGTCACATGGCCGAATATTGGAACTGGAGCGTTCAATAGCTGGAACAGGAAGATCTGGCGCGCGGTAACGTCGAGCAAATCACTTCCGCGAATAATGTGAGTAATAGCTTGATCAATATCATCCACGACTACCGCAAGCTGGTAGGCATAGAAGCCGTCTTTGCGTTTGAGTATCTGGTCCCCAGCTTGGCTACGCAAGTTTTGGGTTTGTGGGCCCTGGATTAAATCGCTAAATCGCAATTCGTCCTGTTGCGGAAATTCGGATGGTAGATCATAAAGTTTGAGGCGTAAGGCGTAGGGGTTACCAGGGTCTACGGACCGCTTACGGCAGCGACCCTTATAGATTCCGCCCATGGCTTGTAAATCCTGACGCGTGCAATCGCAGGCGTAAATCAGGTTTTGCTGGCGCAGATGGTTAAGGCATCGTTCGTAGCTATCCCAGCGTTGGCTTTGGTAAAGCACGGAATCATCCCACTCTAATCCGTAATCTTCCAGGCAGCGCAAAATTGCATCGGCTGCGCCAGCTTGCTCCCGCGGTGGATCCAGGTCTTCCATGCGAACCAGCCATTTACCTCCATGGTGATGGGCGTCCAAATAGCTTGCGAGGGCGGATACGAGTGAACCAAAGTGAAGTGGGCCAGTGGGAGAAGGCGCGAAGCGGCCTATGTAAGCTTGAGAGTTTGGGTTTATTGAGGACATACAAAAACGGCGAGATTTCTCTCGCCGCCTCGTTTATTACTTAAATCTGCAGGCTTAGCCGCCGATTTGTTTTTCTTTAATTTCTGCAAGAGTTTTGCAATCTACGCAGAGAGTTGCGGTTGGGCGCGCTTCAAGACGACGAATACCAATCTCGACGCCACAGGCATTGCAGTAACCGTAATCGTCGTTCTCTATAAGTTCGAGAGTGCTGTCGATCTTTTTGATGAGCTTGCGTTCACGGTCGCGTGTGCGCAGTTCCAGACTGAATTCTTCCTCTTGGCTGGCGCGGTCGGCTGGATCAGGGAAGTTCGCCGCCTCATCTTTCATATGAGTTACAGTGCGATCGACCTCCTCCATTAATTCGGAGCGCCAGTTCAACAATAAATTACGGAAATGCAGCTTATGGTTGTCGTTCATATACTCTTCGCCTTTTTTCTCCTCATAAGGAGTGAAAGGGCGTAAAGCAAAGGTTTCAGTTGAAGGAGTTTTTTTCGCCATAGCTGTAGCGCCTCGTAGTGCTAATTATCTCGTTCTTGAAAAACCGGCTAGTGGCCTAGTCACGGTAGAGTGGAAGCGTCTCGCAACCACAGAGAATTTGAAGGGGAGGCAAGCTACCAGATAATAAAACAGGGTGCCAGCGATTTTTCTCCCTAGCCTTTACAAGCGTTGAAAGATAGTCCAAAAATGCCGGAAATGTGGTTCAATCCTGTCCAATTGTTACCTTATGCTTATCGCCATCCTTAATTTCTCGTCCATTTAGTATGCCAACACAATATAAATCGTTTCAGTTATTTCCCGCACAGTTGATACAACGTTACAAACGTTTTTTAGCGGATGTTATTTTACCCAATGGCGAAACAATCACCATTCATTGTCCGAATACGGGTTCGATGAAAAATTGCATTGCCTCCGGAAGCCCATGTTGGTATTCAACTTCAGAAAGCGCCGCGCGCAAATATCCGCACACACTCGAAATTGTTACAACACCGAGTGGCGATTTAGCGGGCATTAATACCTCGCGATCAAATAGGTTGGTTGCAGATGCGATTTGCAATGGAATCATTAGCGAGCTGCAAGGGTACAATACTATTCGTTCTGAAGTGATTTACGGTATTGAAAAATCACGGATAGATTTTTTGTTGGAAAATGCAACTGAAAAATGTTTTGTCGAAGTTAAAAATGTGACGCTTATGGAAAACAAAGGGCAAGGTCTATTTCCAGACGCTGTTAGCGAGCGCGGCACAAAACATTTGCGCGAATTAATGCAAATGAAACGCGAAGGCCATCGCGCCGTTTTATTCTACTGCGTGCAACACACAGGTATTGAATGGGTAGCGCCTGCGGATGCCATTGATCCACTGTACGGAAAAACACTACGTGAAGCGATTACGGCGGGTGTCGAAGTGATTGCTTATAAAGCGGAAATTAATCCAACGATAAATTCAATTAAACTGGTTCAAAAAATACCGGTAAAAGAACCTTTATTTTCTTAATGCATTAAGCAGCTTTTTGGTAATGAGCTATCGGCAGTGGAAATCTAAAGCAAGTGCCTTGGTTGAGTTGTGATTCAACACTGATAACGCTGTTGTGCAATTCTAATATGCGCTTCACGATCGCTAGCCCAAGCCCTGTGCTTTGCTGTTGATACTCGGTTGGTTTTTGACCGCGATAATAGCGTTCAAAGATATGCGGTAAATCGTCTTCCGTTAAACCTATGCCTGTGTCTTTAATACCGACTTCAACTTGATTTTTTTGTTGCGCCAATGACAACTGAATTTTTCCACCTTTGGGGGTGTAACGCAGCGCGTTATCAATCAGGTTTTCAAGAACCCTTTCAATCAAACCTATATCGGCATTGACCATAAAAAGCTGCGAGCTTTCCGGTGTGGCAAGATAAATGTCTTTTTGTTTTGCCGTAAGCGAAAATTTTTGTGCGACATCTTGCAGTAGCTCAGCTAGCGAAAAATTTTCATAGTGTGGGTTAATTCGGCCCGCATCCAGTTTGCTCAACTCAAATAGTTCTATTACAAGTTGCGTTAAACGATTGCAATGTTTGTAGGCAATTTCAATATAGCTTTTGCGTTCATTCGCCGTAATACTCGGGCGCATTAACATTTCCAGGTAACCTTGCATAGACGACATAGGTGTGCGTAAGTCGTGGGAGACATTGGAAATAAGTTCGCGTCTCAGTCGGTCAGTTTCTTGCAGTTTTTCCAGTTGTTCATTGATACGCTGACGCATAGCGGCAAAGGTTGCGGATAAATAACTTATCTCATCGCCCTGGTTGGCTTTAACCGCGGGCGATCTTAATTCGTTAAGTTGAAACTCATTCATCGCTTTTGCGAGTTTACGTAACGGACTTGTTAGTACTGCAAAAATCAGTAATGCACTGGCAATAGCAAATAGAGTGAGTGCAACCAAACCTGCAAGGCTTTGTTGCACAATATAACTGCTGCGAAGCGATTGGGTCAGCGTTTGATAGGTTTGTCCGCCCAGAATGACATATAAATATCCTACGTTTGCTGAGCCATCTGTTACTGGAAATGCGGAAAAAATACGATCGCTATTGAGCGCGCGCGGATCATCGCCAGTGATTGGATAAGGTTGTTTTCCCGTGAGTAATGTTTGAATGGGCGCTGTAGCCACATGAGTGCGCACGAGAGTGTCTTTAGGCACTGCGTACGAAAGAATTTTGCCGTGGGTGTCGAGTAAATAAACTTCAACGATGGGATTCACCACCATTACTAATGAGCCGAGCTCTTTCATGGCGCGGTCATTCACAATTCCGTTATGGATCAAAGGCTCGCGCTGTGCAATGTACATTGCCAGACTTTTGTTCATATCCTGCGTGATTTCCTGGTAATAACGATTGTTACTCCAGTTGGTTAGCGCTAAAAATGCAAAACCCAGAATAAAAAATAAAGCTGCAAATGCCAGTGCTAAACGTGCACACAACCCGGTGAATAAATGGTTCATTAAAGTACCTTAATTTATCTCGCAAAATTTATAACCCACGCCCCAAACAGTGTGCAGCAGTTGTGGATTCGCAGGGTCCGGTTCAATTTTCGCGCGTAAGCGATTAATGTGGCTGTTGACAGTGTGTTCATAACCTTCGTGGCCGTAACCCCACACCGAATCTAATAATTCGGTGCGGCGAAATACGCGGCCCTGGTTGTTGGCGAAAAACCAAAGTAAATCAAATTCGCGTGCGGTGAGTTCAACTGGCATTTTGTAGTTGGAGACATTGCGTTGTAATTTATCAATCGTTAAGTGTTTGATGGTGAGTTGATTTGTGCTTGCAGATGTAAGTTGATGTTTGCGTTCGCTACGTCGTAATAAGGCTTTTACGCGTGCAACTAATTCTAAAGAGCTGAAGGGCTTTGTTAGGTAATCATCCGCACCTAATTCCAAACCAAGCACGCGATCCAATTCGGTAGTACGCGCCGTTAACATCATGATGGGAAATTCCATGCCGCTACTGCGCAACTCGCGGCAAACATCCAAACCGTCCAACCCCGGCAAACGCAGATCTAAAATCATTAAATCCCAATGTTCCTTTAACGCTTTTTGTAGTGCGACATCGCCGCGGTCCACATGCGTGATGTCTGCGCGAAAATCTTGTAAATGTAGTTGAATTAAATTAGCGAGATCCAGCTCATCTTCCACTACTAAAAAACGACGTTGCCGCACGGGGTTTAAGTGACTAATAGTTGCTAATGACATATTCACGCCTTGGGTATCGAGTAGATAGAAATCAATGACGAGTAGGTCGAAATCAATGAATAGTAACTAGATGAATGGCGACGCTATTTGTTTCAATCGAGCGGAAAATTTTTTAAAACGCAGTTATCAACCTAAATGATTGATAACTGCAAAGGGTTGATGACTGCAACTTTCTTATGGGGCCAAACGAGTGATGGTGATTTTTGCTACCGGATTATCCCATCGGTTAATACTGGTCAATGCAGAAGTTGAAAGGCCATCGTCTTTGCTGATGATGCCCGAGTGCATAGCAACTGTACTCGGTGAGTCGTCGCGCATGAGATTAAAACCTTCGCCACCGGCAGCGGGGCCAGGAACTGAAGCGACGCTCTCCGTATTTTTCTCTGTGCCAGCGTCATAAGAAATAGTGTCGATTGTCATGGATTCGCCAACAGCCAGATGGCTGATATCGACACTGTTCAACCCCGTGAAACCGTCGTTGGTGTTGCCGAGCATAGAGAGAGCAGTAAGGCGCAACTGAGTTTTATCGGCATCCATCACCGATGTTTCCAACATGATGGTTGCAGTCGCTCCCGGCGGAATGCCTGCATCAGCTTTGCCGGAAGTAAACGTTGCTGCGTTAGTTGTAGCTTGGTCGAGGAATGCATCTGAATTTCCGCTTTCAGCAATATGCTCAAGTTCAACACTCGCAGGCATGCCTACCGAAAATGCGTTGAAACCTGGTTTGTGAACAACAATCGCGGTGGGTGATAAAGGTTGGCCGCCCGTTAAGTTGGTGACAATGACGGATAATTTCACTGGTGTGAGGCTACTCATTGATGAACTTGATAACGAACTGGCTGGCGAACTCGACATCATGCTTGAGGACATAGCCGAGCTGCTGGATCGAACCGGAGGTTTAGGATTTTTTTTGTCATCACCGCCACAAGCGGTAAGGAGCAAGCTCACAAAGAGCGCAGGTAAAACAATAGGAATATTTTTCATGGCAGTCACCTATTGCACTGTCACGATTACGCGAGCAACCGGGTTGAGCCAACGATGAATACCTGAGTCGAGATCACTGGTGCCAACTGTCTTGTCCTGATCACCAATATGCCCTGGGTGAATGTGGATAAAGCCTTCGGCGGTAACACCAGGAATGCCGGTGCCGCCGTGTCCGACCATATCGTCGAGCGGTGCAGGAACGCCAAAGCCAGCCATACCTTGTGCGCCACTACCACGAATTTCATCGTTACCTTCGGTGCCCGCGTCATAGCCATTCACCATGTAAATGTAAGTTCCAGCAGTGGTTGGCAGTGCAATGTTATTCAATGCAATAAAACCATCATTAGACGGCACGATCATGCCAATAACGGTGAGGTTAGTATTGGCTGCACCAGGTTCACCTAAGTCAGCCATAGTGCTTGCACCGGGGTTCAACAGACCCTCTGCAGGGTTGGCTACAGATTTCGCTGTTACGCCCATCATATCCGCCGTTACGCCAGCAATGTCGCCGCGCTCGGCAACGCTTTGAATATTAGTGGAAGCGGGCATGCCGGATGTAAATAATTTTGCAGTTGCAGGGTGAGCGGAGACGAGAAGTGGTGCGAAATAAACGCCGCGTGTAAGGTTTTGTACTTCAACTTTATAGCTGGCTGCGAACAGTGAGGGGCAAGCCGCTAATGCAACTAAGCCTGCAATGAGGGATTTTTTCATGGTTAAATTCCTGTGTGGTTAATGTTGACACAGGTAGATTGCGCGCAATAAAAATTCAAATCCTCACGAAAGTATCACGAGAAAATCATCTTTTTATTATCGCTAAGCGTCACCAAAAAATGACGTACAAATTTACATTATTCGAAATGTGACAGTTAAGTAAAATTTTGTCGGATTCCATTTCAGCTAGAAAAAGCCTGTCGCAAAAAAACTCAACGTGTATTTAAGCACGTCGAGTTTTTTAAAATTAATTATTTATAAGTGATGGTTAATTTTGGCCGTGAGCTAACAGTCGCATGCTCGGACGAGCGAATATCTATTCCATCAGTGTTATTTCGATCCACTATCATCAAACCGTTATTTGTATTACCGTTCACCCAAGACTGAACAAGAGCAACGCCTGCGGTATTTAAAGTAATTGTATAAACACCGGTAGTGAGCGGAGCAATACTGCCCAGTAGGGCTCCCTGGTTATTAAGCGGATTAGTGTTGCTCCAGGTCGCTGTAGTTTCCGTCCAACTATTATTCATTGCATAGAGATCGTAGGTTTGAGTGGTGGGATCAAACACATTTAATTGAATAGTCACCGCAGTTACTGTCTTGCCTTTGGGAATGCTGGATGTAATCCATTTTAATAATGTGACCAAGCGGCCCTTCGTTCCATCTGCACCGTCCGCCAGAATTTCTCCCCTGTCACCGTAATTTGTGATGAGCTGACCACTGGTTACATAAGTGTCTGTTGCTCCTGCGTAATTATTAAATCCTTCTTGTAAGCTCACTGTTGTATTAGTTGGCTGAGAGGATTGGCTGGACGTTTTACTGGATGTCGAACTACTTAAAGATTTTGCGCTGCTAGTTGTTGCAGTGCTTTGGGTGCTGCTCCGCGAAACACTGCTTGTGCTTTTGCTGCTACTTAAATTTTTACTGCTTGATGCAGAGCTAAGCGTGGAGCCACTGCTTTTTGTGAGTGTGAAATCGTCGCGCACAACACCGGAATCGTTAATAAATTTTGCATTGAGCGTTAAACCATTGACATCCAGAACGAGCGAACCTAATTCATACAATGAATCAATCATGGCCGGGTGATCGAACGGGCCGCTTTTAAGTTTTCCCGAAGCGCCAGCAACCACATAAACCGTTCCGCTATTGGCAAGGCCGGTAGAGTGTTTGTTATAGGCACCGTCTTTATCAATTTGACCATTCCCAGTTTGTTTAATGTGAGTTGCAGTGTCGAACGTTGTCGATGCACCGTAATGACCATTAATAAAATGTGATCGTTCATAAGAGTGGCTGTGGCCGGTCAACACAAGGTCCACGCCATAACTTTCTAACAAAGGTAAAAAATTCTGCCGCATATCGATCAACTGAGTTTTCGTATCAGAATCATGCGCGCCCTTTGAATAGGGCGGGTGATGCCAGATTGCGATAATCCAATCTGCTTTGCTCGCTGCTTGCAAGTCGGCTTGCAACCATCTGTACATAGGAGCGCCCACAGTACGATTAGTGTCAAAAGAATCCAGCACAATAAAATGCACATTGGCGTAATCAAATGAGTAATAAGCTTCTGTGCCGGAAGCAACTCCACCGGCCTCAGCATTTTTTGGTAAAGAAAACATATTGTAATAAGGGCCGGTTTGCGAACCTGAATCTGCTGAGTGTGCGTCATGATTTCCAAATGCTGGCCAGGTCACGCTTTGTCTTAACATGTCTGGGTACATGTTAAAGAAATTGGTTTGAAAATCTGCGTCAGTGCCGTCGGGGTAAGCGTTATCACCTAACTGTAACCACAAGTTCGTTTTTGTCGCACCCGTATAATTTTGATAGGCGTTATAAACCGCAGCTTGTTCTTCTGTACCTGTTCCCGCATCACCAATAACCCATGTGCGAAACGCTACGCGCTCACCGATTTTAGGCGCAGTGTGAAAATAAGTATTGTTATCGCCACCGCTCAATCGTTCAGTTGTTGAACCAATCGCGTAATAATATTTAGTGTTGGGAGTAAGGCCATTAATTTGAACAATGTGTTCAGTTGTTAATTGTGCGTCATCAATAATCGTATTCAATTTTGTAGGATATGATCCGATGCGAACGCGACTATCAGTCGCTTCGTCGCTGCGCCAGCGAACAATTACACTAGTAGATGTTCCTGTTTGCAAATAAGGCCCGCGCGTTAAATTCGCTGCAGAAGCAATATCGACATTTAAAATAAAAATCGCGGCCACTAATATTTTTACGATGAGGTTGAAATGTAAACTCATGAGGTGTCCTCTTTGTTAAATTTATAAAAGAGGCTTGATGCTAGGTAATCGAAATGAATGGTCGGTTACAGATTTATTACGTTTTTATTAATAGATGGCGGGTAAATCTAAAAGCACCCCACCCTAACACTCCCCTTCGTAGCGGGGCGCGTAGCTGGGAGGGAACTAATTGCACTTCCTACAAAGTTATGACGAAAAATGTAAGTAAATTCTTGCCTGACCTGATCTTTGTAGAGGGGTACGGAGCTGGTAGATGATTAATTCACTTTGCATCAAGTAGGGAGTTAAGCTCCTCCCCCTGAGAAGGGGGAGGTTGGGAGGGGGTGTTGTTAAGCCGCCGCCAACAAAATCTTCTTCGTCACCTCAGCAGTAATATCCCCTTTTTCTCCTAACGGATTTGGATTATGGCGAATTACATTTTCTACCAGTGCTGGAATTGAACTTCCATCTAAACCGTAACCTTTAAAAGTTGTCGGCACGCCCATTTGCTCAAAGAAATGTTTTGTTGCTGCTATAGCTGCATCAATTAATTCATCTTCATTTTCATTCGATAAATTCCACACGCGCTTTCCATACTGAATTAATTTTTCACGCTTTTGTTGACGCTGTTGATTCATAATTGAAGGTAGAACAATCGCCAATGTTTGCGCGTGATCGAGACCGTGCATTGCTGTAAGTTCGTGGCCGATCATATGTGTTGCCCAATCTTGTGGAACACCAACACCAATTAAACCGTTGAGCGCCATAGTCGCTGCCCACATAACGTTTGCCCGAATGGTGTAATCTTTTGGTTGCGCTAAAACTTTTGGGCCTTCCTCGATAAGTGTTAACAACAAACCTTCGGCAAAACGATCCTGAACTTTTGCATTTACAGGATACGTTAAATATTGCTCCATAATATGCACGAAGGCGTCCACAACACCGTTCGAAATTTGACGAGTAGGTAATGAGAAAGTTGTGGTTGGATCAAGGATGGCAAATTGTGGATAAACCAGCGGGCTACCGAACGAAAGTTTTTCGTGAGTAGCTGCTTTTGTGACGACGGAGTTACCATTGCTTTCAGTGCCTGTTGCTGGCAAGGTTAATACGCAACCAATAGGCAAGGCGCTGGTAAATGGAGCGTTCTTTGCCAAAATATCCCAAGGGTCGCCATTAAAATTTACACCAGCAGCTATTAATTTCGTGGCGTCGATTACGCTGCCGCCACCCACCGCGAGTAAAAAATCGATATTTTTTTCTTTGATTAAAGTGATAGCCTTCTGGCAAGTTTCATAATGAGGGTTAGGTTCGATTCCCGAAAATTCAAAAAACGTTTTTCCTTCCAGTGCTTTGATCACCTGATCGTAGACGCCATTCTTTTTAATAGAGCCTCCGCCGTAGGTTAATAAAATTCGTGCATTAGCCGGTAGCAAATCTGTTATGGCGCTGATTTGGCCTTCGCCGAAAATAATTTTGGTGGGGTTGTGAAAGCTGAAGTTATTCATAAATTAATCCTGTGGGCGAGAAGTGCAGAATTTAAATAAACTATACACGGAGCGTAAGTATATTTACGGTTGTTTACCAATGTGAGTGAATAATGGCTAGGTATTACGTGAACGTGTTTGCTTTGGATGCTGTATAGATCGCTACATCTTGAGCGTCTAAAAATCATCATTATTCTAACCAAATAAAACCATCTACTATACCGAACTTAATGGCAGTAAGTTTTTGCCCTGTGCAGGGGCCTGCTACACATTTTCCATTTTCAATAACGAACAATGCGCCGTGGTTGGCGCATTGAATCATGCTGCGGCTAGCATCCAGAAATTGGTCTTCAACCCACTCCAATGCCACACCTATATGAGGGCAAGAGTTTTTGTATACATAAAGTTTATTTTGCTTTTTGACCGCAAAATATTTTTCGCCATTGCACACAAAACCTTTGCTGCTGTCTTCTGGTATGTCTTGAGTAGATATATCGGTCTGCCGCATGCAAATCCTGTTATGAAAAAGCTTAAGGCTTGGTAACAGGTGGGGCTGCAAGCGTAAGTGTTTTCTTAATGACTTTCCCCTCGCGCACCAATTGTATTTCAACCGTATCACCGGGTTTATGAGTTTCCAAAATGCTCATGTAGGCATCGTTGTTGGGGGTGAGCTTTCCGTCAATCGCCACCACAACATCACCCAGAACAAGCTGGCCCCATTGATTCCGTTTTACACCTTGCAGCCCCGCTTGCTGTGCCGGTGAATTGTTAAACACACGCAAAATCGGTAAGCCTTCTATGCCACTTTGAAGCGCCCATTGTTCCGGCGCCGATTCAAAACCCATCACCGGTCGAATAATGCGACCATTCTTAATTAGCTGCGGTACAACATCTTTTACCGTGTTAACCGGAATTGCAAAGCCTATTCCCGCGCTTGCACCGCTCGGGCTGTAAATCATGGTGTTTACACCTATAAGCTGGCCCTGCGAATTTAAAAGTGGGCCGCCAGAATTGCCGGGGTTAATTGCCGCGTCGGTTTGAATAACATTCGCGATTTTGCGTTGGTTAGGCGATTCAATTTCACGACCCAGAGCACTCACAACACCTGTAGTGAGTGTGGCATCCAGACCAAATGGATTTCCAATCGCGAGAACTTTACGACCTACCGTTAATTGACTTGAGTCACCGAGACTCAGAGCCAAAAGCTTTTCATTAGGGGCAACAATTTTGAGTACAGCGAGGTCGCGCTCTGGTGCAAGGCCAACGACTTTAGCGGGCCATGTGCTTTGGTCTTGCAAGGTGATCATGACTTTGTTCGCACCTTCAACTACATGGTAGTTGGTGACTATATAGCCATCGGTGCTCCACACAAAACCTGTTCCTGAACCTGCAGGCACACTCATGATGTCCCACGAGCGTGGGTCGCGTGCGAGCTTTTCATTGGTAACAAACACCACACTGGGGCGCGCTTGTTCAAACACTTGCATGCTGTTGCGTTCATCGTCGGTAGCAAATTCGACGGCATTGACTGTAGTGGTCACGGTAGCCAGCCCCAAAATTAAACCGCGTAACCAAGTGCTGAATAATTGTATGTTAGTGAGCATTCCGTGATTTCCCCTAAAGATATTTATTAAGAAACGGCTTCATAAAGAGATGTCGGGCCAAAAAAAGAGGCTTTAGTAAGCCTCTTTGAATCCATAAAAGATTAAGAAATACTTTGACGAAATGATTCAGGATTATTGTGACCATTACGTAATGCCTGAATACGGTCTTCAAGCGGTGGGTGGCTAGCAAAATATTTACCCATGCCGCCTGCGATACCAAAAGCTTGCATACTTGCTGGCATCGACGTTTGACCGCTCTCAAGTTGCAGCCTTTGCAACGCGCGGATCATCGCATTGCGATCCGCCAAATTTGCACCTGCTTCGTCTGCACGATATTCACGGTAACGCGAGAAAGCGGCAACGATCATAGATGCCAAAATACCGAACACCATCTCCGCCACGAACGTGCCTATGTAATAACCCATACCAACACTGTTGCTTTCGCGGTTGCCCTGTAAAGCTCTGTCAATCGCAAAGCCAACAATGCGTGCAAAGAACATCACGAAGGTATTCACAATACCCTGGATCAGACTCAAGGTAATCATATCGCCGTTAGCAACGTGGCCGATTTCGTGGGCGAGAACAGCACGCACTTCGTCGCGCTCAAAGCGTTGTAACAAACCCAGGCTGACGGCAACCAGAGCATCATTACGATTCCAGCCGGTGGCGAAAGCGTTGGATTCAGGCGCGGGGAATATGCCGACTTCAGGCATTTTGATGCCCGCCTTTTGGGAGAGATCCGCAACTGTTTCCATTAACCAGCGTTCATCCGCATTGCGTGGGTTTTGAATAAGTTCAACGCCCATAGTGCGTTTTGCCATCCATTTGGAAATCAATAGGGAGATGAACGACCCGGTAAAGCCAAAAATGGCGCAGAAAATCAGCAGGCTTTGCAGGTTTAACTGGCCATTGCTGATGAATCTACCCACGCCGAGTAAATTGATAACAACACCTGCCACAAGCATGACGGCAAGGTTGGTTAATAAGAATAATCCTATACGTAACACGGTGAGTCTCCTCGAAGTAAAGTAGGTGAGCTGCCCTCAGACAATCCTCCCCTAATATATGTTCAATTTGGCGAAATTCAATGCGTGGAGAAATCCAAGCTTGGGCAAAGGTCTCTTGGGGCGAGACCTCGCAGATATGAGGAGGGTTATTGCTTGGCGAGGAGCTGATTTAGCTGGTTGATCTTGGTCGCCATTTCCTCAATCAGGCTCAAACAGATTTGTGGCTGGTGATCAATCAAATCAATAAATTCTTCTTTGCGAACTGCTAATACGGTGCAGTCGCTGGTGGCGATCACTGAGGCCATGCGAGGTTGCCGGGTAAATACGGCGAGCGCACCAAAAATTTCGTTGGCATTTACGTTGCCCACTTTCACGCCATCGCAAATTGCGTCAGCGCTGCCATCAAGCAAAGTATAAACCTTATCGGCAATGTCGCCCTGTTGGATAATGGTTTCACCTTCGTTGAAGTGGACGAATCCCGCTTGCGGCTGAAACTCCGCACGTATTTCCTGCGCAAGCGCGTGTTGGAAAAAGGCGATAGTACACACGAGGTAATGAACCCAGTTTTTCTGCAATTTTTTATCGAGATTTACATGGGCAATAAGTTCATCGCGCTCGTAGGGCAGGAGTTTTACATGGTCAATGCAACTGAATAAACCTTCATTGAGATTGAGGGCGCGGGTAAGCCCAATTAAATCGCCTTCTTCCAGCACGGCAACCAGTTTGCCGCGAACGCGATAAGATATTTGGCCCTCAGCAATTAGAAAGAGGCGAGTTGTAGGTGTGCCTTCGAAAATATCGTTGCTAACGGATATTTCGACCGGTTTTCCGCAAGGCAAGAGATTGTGCAAGAACAAGTCGGTTAAACTGCGGGACTTGATCGCGATGTCTGTAATAGCATCGGATTGCTTGGTAGGTAAATGCATAGCATCCTCGGTAAACAATACACTGAATATTTTCTAAGTGTAGCTGGTTACCAAAAAAAATCTGCGCACAGAGGCGCAGACTTTATAATACAAATACAAGCGAGCCAGATTCAGACTAAGCGTAAGCTTGCTGGGCCTGGCCGCTACTGAAGCCCTGTTCTGCTTCAGCAACTAATTGCAGTTTCATTTCAGGTGCGAGATCGTTCCAATGTACATTAAGCAATGCGCCTTGAAGAGCGTAAAGCATAACTTTGGAAACATTAATATCGCGCGCTTTAATGCGAAGATAGGCTTCAACAGCGCCAACTCTGTGCAAATCAGCATAGGTATTAATGCCAACCGCATGAAGTATATTTACCGAAGCCATGCCGAGATTTTTTAACTGGAGTAATTCACTGTGACTTGTCGTCATGAAGGTCCCGCTCCGTATATGTAAGTTATGATTATTCTTCCTGCGTGTTATAAATTTCCATTTATAGCAAGTTCTTATAGTAACCTGTTCAAAAAACAGTGCAAATGAATTGTGCTATTGCGCGCCAGTATCTAGCTCAAATAAGAGAAAAATATGAAAGACATTCTGCAAAATTTAAAGGGTCAAAATATCGACGCTGATTTGTCGCAAAATATTGATCTTTTTGGCGCATCCGAACAGTTTTTAATTCAATGGCAAGAGGTAAAAGTCCACCCGCAAATTCTGGATGCACTTATTCAACTAACAGATAAAGCGAAAAAAGCCGGTTTTGATTTACGCGTCGCCAGCGGCTTTCGCAGTTTTGAGCGGCAATTATTAATATGGAATAACAAAGCCGGTGGTGTTCGCCCTGTTTTGGATAAAACGGGTGTAGCTATAGATATAGATTCTCTTGGCGACGACGAAAAGCTGTTTGCTATTTTGCAATGGTCTGCATTGCCAGGCGCATCCAGGCATCATTGGGGTACTGATATAGATGTTTTTGATGCGTCGCGTTTGACGCAAGGTTATGAATTACAACTTACGGTTGAAGAGACAGAAAACGACGGGCCGTTTGCTGAGTTTCATGAGTGGCTCACAAAAGAATTGAAAGATGGATCGGATTTTTTTCGTCCCTATATTTCTGGCGTGGGTGGTATTTCTCCAGAGCCCTGGCATCTAAGTTACGCACCTTTGGCACATATTTTTGCAGCACAATTGAGTGAAGATATTTTGCGGGAAAAAATTCAGGGTACGGATATTCTGCTGAAAGAAAATATATTAAATAATTTTGATTTAATTTTTAACCATTACGTAAAACCATACCAATAACTTTTTTAAAAAATCTGATCGAAGGTCTGGAGCCTACATTGAGCAATTCATCTTTACCTCAGCCCGTTAACAAACGCGGAATTATCAGCTGGATGTTTTACGATTGGGCAGCGCAGCCTTTTTTTACAGTTGTGCTGACATTTATTTTTGGTCCCTATTTTGTGTCTCGCCTGGTTGATGATCCTGATATGGGGCAGGCGGCTTGGGGCTATACCGTCACTATATCGGGAATTATTATTGCATTTTTATCTCCTGTGCTTGGCGCTATAGCAGATGCATCGGGTTCGCGTAAAAAATGGATTGCTGCATTCGCATTTATTAAAATTTCTGCACTCAGCTTATTGTGGTTCGCAGCTCCCGGTTCCGAGCTTTGGATGCCCATGCTCTGTGTTATTTTAGCTACTGTCGCCGCTGAATTTTCAATTGTCTTCAACGATTCCATTATGCCGCGGCTCGTGAGTAAAGCAGAAGTAGGTCGCGTTTCAAATATGGCGTGGGGTTTAGGTTACTCAGGTGGATTGGTCGCATTATTTATTGTGCTGTTATTGTTAGCCGGTAACCCTGTTACAGGGAAAACCTTAATTGGTGTAACACCATTGTTTGGTTTGGACCCATTGTTAGGCGAGGATGCGCGCATCACCGGCCCGCTTGCTGCGCTATGGTATTTTATTTTTCTTATTCCGTTGTTTTTGTTTACACCGGATTCAGCAACTGGTCTTTCATTAAAACAATCTGTACACAAAGGGCTTCATGAGCTGCTAGGTACCCTAAAAGAATTAAAACATCGAGTAACTATTTTAAAGTTTTTAGCAGCGCGCATGTTGTATCAAGATGGCGTTAATGGATTGCTGGCCTTGGGTGGAACTTTTGCGGCGGGAATGTTTGGTTGGAAAACGGTTGAAATGGGCATTTACGGAATTCTGTTGTTAGTCAGTGCAATTTTTGGTTGTTATTTTGCGGGCAAGCTGGATGCGCGCATAGGCTCAAAGAATGTTGTCTGCATAAGTCTCGTATGTTTAATTATTTCAACAATAGGAATTGTTTCTACGGGGCCAGGCTATACACTTTTCGGTCTGTTTCAATTATCCAATATCGACAGCGATGCCTTATTTGCGACAGCCGCCGAAAAAGCCTATATCCTTTTTGGGCTATTAATTGGCTTGGCATTTGGTCCGGCGCAGGCTTCATCGCGCTCTTATTTGGCTCGCAGTGTTAGTGTCGAAGAGGCTGGGCGTTTCTTTGGGTTATATTCACTCTCCGGTCGTGCTACTTCATTTTTGGCGCCTGCTTCAGTCGCGACTATTACGGTAATGACAGGCTCTGCACGCATGGGAATGTGTGCATTAATCGTATTTCTTGTAGTTGGGTTTTTATTGTTGTTAGCTGCACCTTATCCTGCAGTTGATAGGCGTGTGGTTACAGATAATTCTATTGAGTAAAATTATGTTAGTTATTTTTGATTGTGATGGTGTATTGGTAGACAGTGAAATTTTATCTGCCCAGGTTTTTTCTGAGTGTTTGGCTGAAGATTACGATATTCATGTGAGCTCGCATTATTCGCTAGAATCCTATCGAGGTAAGTCGGTTCCTGATTGTATTCGCATGATTACCGAAGAGCTGACCGAAAAATTAAATTGGAATGAACTGCCACAAGCTGAGCGTGACGAGCGCGGTAAAAATTTTTGGCGTCGTGTGCAGTTACAAACTCTTGTGGCGTGTGAAAATCGCTTGTTTCCCGTTGCCGGTGTAGAAGCTGTACTGCAAACATTGCAAGCAAAAAAAATTCCGTTTTGTGTTGCTTCTAATGGCAAGCATGAAAAAATGGCGGTGACCTTAGTTAAAACAAATTTATTGCAGTATGTTGAAGGTCATGTATTTAGTTTTGAAGATGTAAAGGTTGGAAAGCCAGCGCCTGATTTGTTTTTGCATGCCGCTAAAACCATGGGTGTTCCCGCTACGCAGACGATTGTGGTTGAAGATTCTCTCACTGGTGTGATTGCCGCTAAGGCAGCAGGCATGCGAGCCTTGGCTTATTGCCCTGAGGAAGATGGAAAACCCAATAGTTTGCTTGATCAAATGCGTAACCTTGGAGCAGAATGTTTTTTTACTATGAATGAATTAATTCCTCTTATTGTTAAATCGCAGTCGTAAATTATGTCCGATGATTCTTTGTCTTCTACAGCATCGAATTTATATTCGATCTCAAACCCATCTGCACAACATGAAGTTGATGTGTGGCAAATTATTCGCGAGGAGGCACTTGCGGCTAGCCAGCAAGAGCCTGTGCTAGCAAGTTTTTATCATGCGGCGATTTTGAATCATAGCAACTTTCAGGCAGCTATAAGTTTTCATTTGGCGAATAAGCTGGATTCGCAAGCGATGCCTGCGCTAATGATTCGCGAAATTTTTATTGAAGCCATGACTGCTGATAGCGCCATTGAAATTGCTATGCGGACAGATATATGTGCGCATCGTGAACGTGACCCTGCATGTAATACCTATTCTATGCCACTGCTATTTTTTAAAGGTTATCAAGCACTTCAATCACAACGTATTGCACATTGGTTATGGTTACAGGGGCGTAGTAGCCTTGCCCTGTTTTTCCAAAACCAAATTTCACAGCAATTTGATGTAGATATTCACCCGGGTGCAAAAATTGGCAAAGGTATAATGATCGACCATGCAACCGGCGTTGTTATGGGTGAGACAGTGATCATTGAGGATAACGTTTCGTTGTTGCATGGTGTGACTTTAGGTGGAAGCGGATGCACAAAAGGTTTGCGTCATCCCGTTATTCGTCGCGGGGTGTTAATTGGTGTAGGTGCAAAAATATTGGGTCACATCGAAGTGGGTGAAGGTGCAAAAATTGGTGCGGGGAGTTTAGTGTTGGAGTCGGTGGCGCCTCACACGACGGTTGCCGGGGTTCCTGCAAAAGTCATCGGTCGGCCTGTAGTTGCTGAACCGGCTTTGGATATGGATCATCGTTTAACCGAGGGCGACCAGAATACTTTATCCTAATCCCGGTTATGGATGAAATTCCCTGACACTTTGGTTACCCGATGTCTTCTTCGCTATTGCCATCTTGTAACCACGCCAGTACGGAAAGGCGGCTTTTTAACATGGCTTCATAAGTCTCAATGACAATTGAGTTAGGTATTGTCTGTTTTTTCATTAAATTGATTCGATGCTGTAAAAACGCAATATCTTGTTCTACCTTGGTTTGTACACTGGATGCTTCAGTCAGTTGACCTTCAACAATGATTTTACGTTGATACAGAGCATTCATAACGGGTTGGCTCCTTTGTGATTACAGTGAGTAATCATTGAAGTATGGTTTGATATTTTCTGCTTGCCACTTTCTCGTGATACTTTTTTGGAACATCTACTCATATTCATATGGCCAAAAAAGTATCCAACCTAATTATTCAATAAATCGGCTGCTATGCTTAAGTAAATTGTGAATGAGCTAACAACATTATGAGTGATCAACAATTCGATATTATCTTTCGCGGCGACATAGTCTTCGGACATCAACTAGCAGATGTAAAAGCAAAGCTGCAAAATTTATTTAAAGCTGATGCCGCGAAGATTGATGCGCTTTTTAGTGGGCGGCCTGTTCCGCTAAAACGTGGTTTAGATCAGGAAAGCGCACAAAAATATAAAGACGCTTTAGTAAAAGCTGGCGCACAAGTCGATATAGTTGCTATGGGCGATGTTAAATCTGCACTTGTATCAAAACCTGCAGTGTCGGCAGCAACCTTATCGCTCGCGCAGCGACTGGAGCGACAAGCCGCGCTCGATAAAGAAGCCGCCGAGAAAATGGCGATGCGAAAAGAGCAGGCTGCTCGTGAAGCAACCCACAATGCAGAGGTCGATACAGCTCAAACCAGTTGGAGCTTGGCACCAGTGGGTTCTTATTTATTAAAGCCTACTGAGAAAGTTGTGGTTGAGCCAATAGAAGTGGATGTCAGCACAATTAGTTTGCGTCCCGAAGGTGGCAATATTCTTGATGTTAATGAGCAACAGCCTGCACCTCAGGCACAAGTTATGGCACCGGATTTTAAAATTGCAGAGGTGGGGGCAAATTTGATAAGTGCCGAGGAAAAAATGGAATTGCCTCTGCTTGAATTAGAGCTCGCTGATTGGGCCTTGGCTGATTTGGGAGAAGACTTAATTTCCCAATCCGAGAAAGCACCGGTAGCGACACCGACAATTAATATCCTCAATGTGGGCCTTGCACCTGTGGGAGCCGATTTAGGTCAATTGAAGCCGCAAATTAAAGCTGTCATCCCAGACGTCAGTGGTATTCGCTTAGCGGATTAATATGAAGGCTTTAAAAAACGAATGAAAAAAGACTCGGAATTTAAAAATATTATTTTTTGAAAATAAAAACGGCCGCAAGTGCGGCCGTTTTTACGCGTGTGATTTTATGCGGTCCTGTCTTCTTTGATGTGGAAAGGAGCTAACCAACAAACAATGAATGAAGGAATAGTGGCAACCATTACAAAAATAAAATAATTAATGTATCCCATATATTCCTGTAAGTGGCCGCTCAACGCACCCGTCACCATCATACAAAGTCCCATCAACCCAGTACCAAATGCGTAGTGGGTTGTTGTGTATTTACCGGGTGCTAATTGTTGCATTAAATAAATCATAAAACCTACAGAGCCAAAACCAAAAAAGAATTTCTCGATTCCAACACCGGCAGTGATTACCAGCAGACTTGTTGGTTGATAAATACTCATAATCAGGAAGGTGACGTTTGGAATGTTAATGGCGCAGCAAAGAATGAAAAGCGTGGGCTTTAAACCGCGACGGGCAACAAAGATGCCGCCGAGCAATGACCCGAGAACTACCGCCGCTAAACCGTAAGTGCCGTAAACGATACCGAGTGTTTCATTGGTTAAACCCAAGCCACCTTTTTCAACGGGGTCTACCATAAAGAACGGACCAATTTTTTCCAAAAAGCCGATGCTGAGACGGAATAGGAAAGCGAAAGCTAACATTAACCAGATATCTTTCTTCTGTAGCAATGTTACAAAAGAGTCCCACAAAATCCCTGTTGCTTCTTTTGGAGACTTGGGTGTGTTTTCAGCGCGAGCGCCCTCGGGCATAACGCGCATGTGCCAGAAAGCCATAAGGATTGTAATGCCGGCTATGATGAAAAATATAATGCGCCACGAGTCAATCCAGTCCGGGCCAAACACAGCGGCATCGTGATGAAAATATTCCGTGTGTAGTTTGCCGCTGAGATACACCAAACCGCCCATGGCTACAATTGGGCCGATATTCCAACTCAAACTCTGAACGCCGCAGTAGAGCGACTGGGCTTTGCTGTCCAACGATGTCACATACACACCGTCGGAGGCAATGTCCTGGGTTGCGCCTACAAAAGATAGGATAAAAAACAGCACCATCAGAATAAGCATGTAGTTAGGTAAGCTCATAGCGAGTGCCACACCGAGAAAGCCGAGTCCAACAATCATCTGTGCGCAGAGTACAAAAAACTTTTTAGTTTTATACATTTCTACAAAGGGTGCGAACAAGGGCTTAATCGTATACGCAAGGATTAAATAGCTCGCATATTCTGCGGCAGTGCCATTATCTAAACCCAAATTTTTAAACATGATTGCACTGACACTGGTCAGGGTCATGTACGCAAGCGCCATGGTGAAATAACCCGTTGGCACCCACAGTAATGGGTGTTTAATTTGCGGAGTGGCGGCCATGGAGGGTACCTATTGTTGAGCTGTTTTAGTTATGGTGGTAACGAAGAGTTACTCACTGCTTGCTGGTTTTTTTGAGAGTCACTTTTTCCCTGCGCTCTTTTTTATATGTCACAAAATATTATTATCGTGCTCTCTTAAGCTAAAACACAACGACCGCAAAAAGCGGCCGTTGTTTAATACATTTTATTTAGCGGAGTTGTAAAGCTCTGCTGCGGTCAAAATTTCTTTTCGTGCAGCTTCCACATCACCCCAACCCTCTACTTTTACCCACTTGCCTTTTTCCAAATCTTTGTAGTGCTCGAAGAAGTGAGCGATTTGTAGAAGAAGAATTTCAGGTAAATCTTGTAAGGTTTTTACGTGGCTGTAGAGTTTGGTTAGTTTGTCATGCGGTACGGCCAGAATTTTTGCATCTTCGCCCGCTTCGTCGGTCATTTTAAGCACGCCTATAGGGCGGCAACGAATAACTGACCCAGCTTGTACCGCTTCCGGGAAAAGTACCAATACGTCAGCTGCATCACCATCACCACATAAAGTTTGTGGGATGTAGCCATAATTAGCTGGATAGTGCATAGAGGTGCTGACCAGACGATCGACAAACAATGCATCGGCATCTTTATCGATTTCGTATTTGATACCGCTGTTCAGAGGGATCTCGATAACAACGTTAAAATCATCTGGTAAGCTTTTGCCTGCCGGTATTTTTTCAAAACTCATACTGGGTTCCTGAGTAGATAGGTTAGGTAAAAATGATCGGCGCCGATTCTACCACAAGAATTTGCTGCCAATCACACCCAATAAAACAAGGAGGAGGCCCAGTAAAATCCACCTCCCGATAGAAGCTCGAGATGCTTCATCAACCGGTTCTATACGGTTACCAGGAGAAGTGGGGCGGGTTTTCCAGCGCTTTGGTTCACTACTGGTCTGCTTGCGCTCTACCGGTTTGGTAATGGAATCTATAGGGGCGCGAACACGGGTTTTGTGAGTTTCGGTTTCCGGGGCGACGAGGCGAAAGGTATAGACATCAAGACGTAATCGATCGCCATTTTCCGCAAAGGCTTCGGTGATCTGCTTTTCATTGAGGAAGGTGCCGTTAGACGATCCCAGGTCTTTGATAAACATTTTTGCGCCTTGAATACAAAGCTCGGTGTGGCGACGGGATAAATGGGTGCCCGGTATGGTGATGTCGCATTGTTCCGTTCGTCCTATAGTCACTGAGCGTTCGGCAGGAATCACAAATGTTTTTCCCGGCAGCCAACTACCGTCTGACACCAGGCGCCAAGGCGCGCTTAGATAGACTTCACCGTCCTGAAGACGGCGAGGATCCAGAATGATCAATTCGGTCTCGCCCAGACGAAGTATGTCGCCAGGAAGTATCTCTTTTTGGGTAACGCGCTGGCCATTAATAAAGCAACCGCTAGTGCTGTTGTTATCCTTGAGGACATATTTTTCATCCTCAACAACGAGCTTTGCATGTAGCGGATCTACAGTTTTGTCATTAATAACCAGTTGATTGTCGGAGGCGGACCCAATGCAATACAACTTCTCCGTCACCCAAAACGCGGGTTGGCGGTTATCCTTAAAATGAAGTTTTAGCATTGACGATTTCCGTTGACCAAATGTGACGACTTATAATGCGTGATTGTACCAACTCAAATTAGGTTTGTTTATGACCATTTCGAACGACTTGACGCCACAGTCATCCAATTTAGAAAATAAAGTAATTATCCACTACTGTAATCAGTGCCGTTGGATGTTGAGATCTGCGTGGCTTGCCCAAGAGTTGTTATCGACATTTGATGGCGATCTCCATGAAGTGACTTTGAAACCGGGCACGGGCGGCGTATTCGAGGTCTGGTTAAATGGTGAATTGATTTGGGAACGAAAACGAGACAATGGCTTTCCAGAGGCCAAGGAATTAAAAGTGCGCGTGCGCGATATGCTGTGGCCAGAGAAACCTTTGGGGCACATAGATGGTCATACCAAAAATCCCTCACCCTAACTTTAACCCTCTCCCAACGGGAGAGGGGACTGATAAATGCAGCTTGGAATAATATTATTTTTCGCTTTTACTTCTTTCCTTTTACCCTCTCCCGTTGGGAGAGGGTTAGGGTGAGGCCGTTAATACTCTATTCAGTCGGGAGACTGATAATTGTCACCCCTTGCGCAGGGCCGTCGAATAAAGATTTTCTTCAGTGATTAGCTCACGCATAATGGCAACCGGATTTTTCCTGTCATCCAGTTTCTGCTGGCAAAGTGTTGCTGAATTCATCAGGCTTATAGCAATCACGTAATTTGAAAAGGTTCCCCCCACATGTTGCATCAATTGCAAAACAAAGTTGCTTCTTTTTATTACGCCACCATTATTAAACACCCCTTAGCGATGATAGCGGGGATAACGATATTAACAATCGTAGCAATTCTCGGAATGCCCAATTTCAAATTGGATGCATCTGCCGATTCACTAACGCTCGAACACGATACGACGATTGATTATTTTCGGGAAATTAATCAGCGTTACCAGCGAGGTGATTTTCTCGTAATTACTTATTCACCGAAAGCAGATATGTTTTCTGATGAATCCATTAATACGTTAAAAAACCTGCGCGACGATCTCGCAAAAGTGGAAGGTGTGCAAAGCGTCAACTCCATGATTGATGTTCCACTGCTTTATAGCCCAATGCGTTCACTTTCCGAGCAGCAGCAATCTACACGCACATTAATGACGCCAGATATTGATCGTGCGCAAGCTAAACAGGAATTTTTAACCAGCCCGATTTATCGCAATATGTTGTTAAGCCCCGATGGTAAAACAACGGCTTTGTTAATGAATTTGGATGTTAATAATCATGCAATCGAATTGGTTCGTAAACGTGATGCGTTGCGTGCGAAACGAGATGATTCATCTTTAACAGATGAAGAGAAAAAAGAATTAAAGCAGGTCACCGCAGAATATTTAAAGATACGCACTGCCGCTGCTGCAACTGATAGCGAGCGAGTGGAAATCGTGCGTCAAATTGCAGATAAGTATCGTGGTCATGCTGAAATATTTTTAGGCGGAGTGAGCATGATTACCTCTGACATGCTTACCTATATAAAAAGCGATCTAGTTGTTTTTGGCGCGGTATTGGTAGTATTTATTATTCTTGTTCTTGCACTCATTTTCCGTCAGTGGCGTTTTATTATTTTACCTTTGCTAACTTGTTTGACTTCAGTAGCGCTGATGCTCGGTTGGTTAAGTTGGATCGATTGGCGGCTAACGGTTATATCTTCCAACTTTGTTGCACTCCTATTGATTATGGCATTCGCTTTTACCATTTATGTGGTGGTACGTTATCGCGAAATTCATGCGCAACATCCTGATTGGGAACAAGCAGACATAGTGATGGCAACCGCGAGAGCTATGGTTGAGCCATGCCTGTTTTCTGCACTAACAACTATTGCTGCATTTATGTCTCTCGTGATGAGTGGCATTCGCCCCGTGATAGATTTTGGATGGATGATGACGATAGGATTAACTGTCGCGTTCATTTTATCTTTCGTTATTGTGCCTGCAGGTCTGATGTTATTGCCCAAAGGTGAGCCAAAAGATCGCGGTGATAAATCGGCAAAGTTAACTTTGCCTTTTTCACGCATTGCAGAATTTCATGGTGGAATAGTTTTAGCTGTTACAATTTTTGCATCGGTGGTATCAGTTTATGGTTTAAGTAAACTTGAAGTTGAAAACCGTTTTATCGACTACTTCCATTCAGACAGTGAAATTTATCGGGGCCTATCCGTTATCGATAAACAGCTAGGTGGTACGGCAACGCTTGAAATTATTTTGGATGCTCCTAGAGCATCTGAATCTGATGCTACTAATGAAACGTCTGCCGAACCGGAAGAAGATCCGTTTGCCGAAGAGGAAAATGCAACGTCTAACCAAGCTGCATCAGCAGAATTTGATGATCCTTTCGCTGAAGAAGCTTCTGCGGGTGAAGCGAAACCGAAGCGTGTAAATAGTTACTGGTTTACAACGAATGGTTTGGATCAAATCAAACAGTTACACGATCATCTGGAATCTCTACCAGAAGTAGGAAAGGTTCAATCTTTGGCAATTACTTATCAAGTTGCGCAGGATATCAACGGTGGGAAGCTAAATGATTTTGAACTGGGTGTAATGCGCAATGCATTATCGAAAGATATTCAGGACATTATCATCGCACCTTATTTGTCTGACGAAAAACAACAAGCACGAATTACTCTGCGCGTAAAAGAAACAACGCCCAATTTGCGTCGCGCAGAATTGGTTGAACGCATCAATCAATACGCTATCAATGATGTGAAGTTGCAACCAGAGCAAGTGCATTTCACCGGCATGCTTACGCTTTACAATAATATGCTGGCGAGTTTGTTTGAATCACAAATTAAAACAATCTTTGTTGTCTTTATTTCTATCGTACTGATGATGCTTATGCTGTTCCGCTCTCTTAGTATTGCACTCATTGCGATATTCCCCAATATTTTGGCGGCAGGAATTGTTTTGGGTGGGATGGGCTTGGCGCACATTCCCATGGATATGATGACAACGACAATTGCAGCAATTGTCGTTGGAGTAGGTGTGGATCAATCGATTCAATATATCTATCGTTTCAAAGAAGAGTTTGCAGCGTGTGGAAATTACATTGAATCAATGCATCGCTCACATGCATCAATTGGCCGCGCCATGTTTTATTCGTCAGCCACAATCGTTATCGGCTTCTCGATTCTCGCTCTGTCGCAATTTATTCCTTCAATTTATTTTGGAGTTTTAACGTCTTTCGCGATGTTCACGGCGATCATCGGGACACTGACGTTATTGCCGAAATTAATTTTAATGTTTAAGCCTTTAGGGCCGGAAAAATCGGCGATTTAAATAAAAAAAGGCGCTCAGTGAGCGCCTTTTTTTATACTTCTTGCTAATCATATTTTTAAACTTAATTTTTCATTAGCCGAGTTAAGACTTTGAACTCCCGCCAGATTCAATACCAGATCTAGCAGCTCGTCCCATGGTTCTGCATTGCGCATCCCTTTTACTGCTTTATCGATTCCATTGGCTTTGCGGAGTAATTGCTGTAGTTGCGGCGGTTTTATTCGATGTAGCGCACCGCGAAAAAGTGGCTGTTTTTTATCCCACACGCCCGCTTGTTTGGCAGCCCATTCGAAATTTTTCCCTTGGCTTGTCATTAGGGATATCTGCACCAGGCTGCGAATTTCTCGTGTTAATGCCCATAGCACAGCTATAGCTTCGGTCCCTTCTGATTTTAATCCGTGTAGTGTTTTTACCGCGCCGCGCGCGTCACCGTGAAGTGCTTTGTCGGATAATCCAAAAACATCGTAGCGAGCGCTGTCTGCCACCACGCTTGCCATCAATTCCATGCTGATGACTTTAGACGGCGCTAATAATTTTAATTTTTCAATTTCTTGTACCGCCGCAAGTAAATTTCCTTCAATACGCGATGCGAGTAAATCAATGGCATTAGTATCGGCTTGTAGGCCGGACTGTTTTAATCGAGAGCCAATCCAGTGTGAGAGATTTTCGGCGGTGACTGGCCAGTGTTGTATATGATTACCTTGCGCTTCGAGCGCACTGAACCATTTCGATTTTTGTGTGGCGCTATCAACTTTATCGGTAATGACTAATAGTAGATTATCGGGCGATGGCGACTGGGCATATTCCTGTAAAACTTTCCCACCTTTGTCGCCAGGTTTGCCGCTTGGAATGCGGACTTCAATAATTTTTTTATCGGCGAAGAGCGACATGCTATTTGCAGAAGCCAATACTTGACTCCAATCAAAATGCGTATCAGCGTGATACAAATCGCGTTCCACAAAACCAGCTTTGCGTGCAGCTGTGCGAATTAAATCGCAGCTTTCCTGAATTAATAAAGGCTCTTCGCCTGTAACTATATAAATAGGCGTTAGGCCCTTAGCGAGCGCTGCGCTCAGCTGTTCAGGGCGCAGCTTTGCCATTTTTATCTTCGTTAGATGGTGTGCCGTTTGCAGACTTACTTTTTTCTACAGGAGGATTAGTGACCACCGCGTTTAATCGGCGCAACATTTGCTGCGCTAATTCACGGCGCATTTCTTCAAATAGCAAAATTTCTTCCTGGGTCGCGCTGTTTATAGAGTCAGTTTTGTATTTATAACTCCGAACACTAACCGCGGTAGCCTTGGAAACTTCAGTAGAATTTTTTAAGCGAATTTCATAAATGGCTTTCAGAGTAAGTTCGTAGGAACTGCTGAGCGCGTCACCACCCACACCTGCGCTGCGACGATCTGGTATTTCTTCGATAATCGTTAGTACGGCTTGCGCATCGCTTTCATTTTCTATAAAGGTAACGCGATTTGCTTTTAATAACTGGCGCAGTTCAGTCATTAGTGCGCCCTTGCTATCCGCCGCAGAAATATAGAGCGATAAGTCCTTGGGTAAGTCAATGGCACCGCGAATGTGCCAACCGCAGGCGGAGAGAGTAAGAGCAATTAAACAACTGGCGATAAGTTTATTCATAAAATTCATCTGAATTATCAGCGCCGTTAGGGCGCCTTCCATTAATTTGCAACAATATTCACAAGCTTGTTAGGTATCACAATAATTTTACGCACGGTCACACCTTCTAAAAACCTTTGAACATTTTCTTGTGCGAGCGCTTGTTGCTCAAGAATTTCTTTTGGTGAATCAATTGCTGCGTCGAGTTTGCCACGCACTTTTCCGTTCACTTGCACAACGACTTCTACGCTCGACCGCACCAGTGCACTTTCGTCAAGTTTTGGCCAAGCTGCGTTCAATGGAATATCTTTTTGTCCCAATGCTTTCCATAAATAATGTGTAATGTGCGGAACGATCGGTGCGAGTAATAAAATTGCTGCTTCAAGTGCTTCACGTTCAACAGCCAAACCTTGCGGATTTGCACGGTCAGATAATTTGCTTACTTCATTTAACAATTCCATAGTTGCTGCGATGGCAGTGTTAAACGTTTGGCGACGACCATAATCGTCGCTAACTTTTTGAATGGTTTCGTGAGTTTTGCGACGCAAATCTTTCTGCGCTTGCGGTAAGTTTGCGATATCAAGTTTGCCAGGAACACCTGCATTAATATGGCCTTCCACCGCGCGCCACAAACGTTGCAAGAAACGCGATGCACCAGCAACTCCGGAATCATTCCATTCAAGGCTTTGTTCTGGTGGAGCGGCGAACATGGTAAACAAACGTACGGTGTCCGCACCGTACTGATTAATAACGGTTTCTGGATCGACACCATTATTTTTTGACTTGGACATTTTGATAACGCCGCCGAGCTCAACATTTTCACCGGTGTCTTTCGTCGTTACCTGAGTGATTTTGCCTTTTTCATCGCGCGCAATATTTAATTCGTCGGGCGCGAACCAAAATTCTTTTCCTTCACGCTTGGTAAAAAATGCCTCTGAATTCACCATGCCCTGGCAAAGCAAACGTTCAAAAGGTTCGTCGCAAGAAACTAGGCCTTCATCGCGCATTAACTTGTGGAAGAAACGCGCGTAAAGCAAATGCAAAATCGCGTGTTCGATGCCGCCAACGTACTGATCCACTGGCAACCAATAATCCGCCGCTTCTTTATCCAACATGCCGCCTTCAAAGTTTGGGCATGTATAGCGAGCGTAATACCAGCTTGATTCCATAAAGGTATCGAAGGTATCTGTTTCTTTTTCAACGGCGCGTCCGTCCAGCTCAGCTTTACGCCATTCGGGATCAGCTTTGATAGGTGATTGAACACCGTTCATAACAACATCTTCTGGTAGCAACACCGGCAGCTTGTGTGCTGGCACTGCAATCTCACCGCCTTCGGGCAAATTAAACATCGGGATAGGTGCGCCCCAATAACGTTGACGAGAAACGCCCCAATCGCGCAAGCGATAATTGGTTTTTACCTGACCTTTTCCAGCCATTTCCAAGGTAGATGCAATTGCATCGAACGCTGCGGCAAAATCCAATCCATCGTATTCCCCGGAATTAATTAGCAGACCTTTTTCGGTGTAAGCCGCTTTGTCCAAATCAATAGAATCGCCATTTGCAGGCTTGATGACTTGTGAAATTGGCAACTTATATTTCTTAGCGAATTCGTAATCGCGTTCGTCGTGCGCGGGCACAGCCATAACCGCGCCTGAGCCGTAATCCATTAATACATAGTTAGCAACCCAAACGGCTACTGGTTCGCCAGTAATTGGATGCAGCGCTTTTATGCCGGTATCCATCCCGCGTTTTTCCATCGTCGCCATATCAGCTTCGGCCACTGACTGCACTTTGCAATCAGCAATAAATTGGGCGAGGGTGGGTTTGCTCTCTGCAATAAGTTTGGCGATTGGATGTTCTGCAGCGAGACTCACATAGGTCACACCCATGATGGTATCGGGGCGGGTGGTATAAACATCAAAGCCAGTGAATTCGCCAACAGGTGAGGCGAGCTCAAAATGCATATCCAAGCCGCGACTTTTACCGATCCAGTTGCGCTGCATGGTTTTAACTTGTTCTGGCCAGTTGGGAAGTTTGTCCAAATCGCCAATCAGTTCTTCTGCGTAATCGGTAATCTTAATAAACCATTGCGGGATTTCTTTGCGTTCCACTAGCGCGCCCGAACGCCAACCGCGTCCATCAATAACTTGCTCATTGGCCAACACGGTTTGGTCGATAGGATCCCAATTGACCGTCGACATTTTTTTATAAACCAAACCTTTCTCAAACAGACGAGTGAAAAACCATTGTTCCCATTTGTAGTATTCGGGCTTGCAGGTAGTTATTTCCCGTGACCAATCGAAACCGAAGCCAAGTTGCTTGAGCTGGTTGCGCATGTGGTCGGTGTTGGAATAAGTCCATGCCGCAGGCGCCGTGTTGTGTTTAATGGCAGCATTTTCCGCGGGAAGACCAAATGCATCCCAACCCATAGGATGCAATACATTTTTACCCTGCATACGTTGGTAGCGCGCAATCACATCGGTGATGGTGTAGTTGCGTACATGCCCCATGTGCAGCTTGCCGCTTGGATAAGGAAACATGGCGAGGCAGTAGAACTTTTCTTTGCTGCGGTCCTCAACTACTTTGAAGCTTTGGTTCGCTTCCCAATATTGCTGGGCTTCGGCTTCGACTTGCGCGGGAATGTATTGCTCTTGCATTTGACTCTCTTGTGTTGAATTGGGCCTTGTATTCAATTGGCGGTCTATACTTCAAGTACCGTTTTGGAACGGACGTAATTGAGTTGTAATTATAAGAAGGCGGTGATTATAGAGGCTGTACTGCCTAGTGGGTACAAATATCTTTGGAGAAGTGGCTATGAAAGATCTGACAAATTTCAATGCATTCACACCAAAATCATCCGACTTAAAAGTGCCACATTACTCATTGGAAATGGTCGATGACAGCACGGGTTCGGCGCTGGGTCAGGGCTTGTATCATCAGGTACAAGACTGGGTGGCACTTGAGCTAACCGCCGAACAAATGCTCAGCGACGAGGTAAATGTAGTCACCACTTATGTGGCGGACGATGCTCACCACATGTGGGAAACCATCAAAGAAACCTTGCTGCCTTACGAATTGGCGGCAGGGCAAATGCTCTTGCGAGCGGCTGATCCTACGCAAGTAGAATGGTCGCAAAATCATTGGTGGGATGATTCGGAATCTGTATCGCATTGATCATGGTGTTTGATTTTTAATTTCAGATTATCCATCTAATAAATCCGTCACTGAATGGCTAGAATGCTGTTTTCAATTTCCCGCCTGACGCCATGATGGAGCCACCTTCGTGAATGAATTACTACAAGTACCTTTACACCTATGGCCAGAGAAACCTATGGTTACACCTGATCGCGAAGGGATAAAAGACCAGCGCGTTTACTTTGTTGATAATCCCTCCATCACTCCTTTTTGGCCGTCCCCCGAAATTGCAAACGGAACATCAGCGCTTATTTTTCCGGGTGGCGGCTATATGCGCTTATCGGTAAATAATGAGGGTAGCGACGCGGCGCGTTGGTTGACTGCACGAGGTGTTGCGGCTTTTGTTGTGAAATATCGTATGAAGGAATATGAGTACCCCGCGACTTTATTGGATGGTCTGCGTGCGGTGCGGTTGGTGAGAAGCAACGCCAAGGCTTGGAATTTGGACCCGAATAAAATAGGTGTGATCGGCTTTTCGGCGGGAGGGCACCTTGCTGCCAGCGTCATGACCCGCTCTGATTTTTCGGTCGATGGAACTGATACTTTGCAGCATGTGAGCGCGCATCCTGACTTCGCTGTTTTAGGTTATCCCGTCATCACATTTGAAGGTGAATATGCTCATGCAGGCTCACGCAAAAACTTTTTGGGTGATGACTCTGATTCGAGGCTTATCCGTGAGAATTCACTTCAATATCAAGTAAAGGCAAATGCCCCGCCGGTTTTCGTATTTCATGGTATTGGCGACGAGTCTGTCCCAGTCGCTAACAGCCTTATGTTCTTCAATGAAGTCCAAAAATTTAACAAGCAGTCCGAATTGCATATTTACCAGAGTAAGATCCATGGCGTAGGTATGGTGCAAGGGCAGGGGACGATTTCAAGTTGGACACAATCGTTGGAGTTGTGGATGAGGCAGAATAGATGGATTGGGGATTGAAAGATTAATTATCGGTTCACCGCGTAAATCTTTCTTGCAGTAACTTGGCTGGTTAGAATACAATCCGCGTCCCTGAAAACAGGTATACGACGCTAGTCACAAACGCCCGAGCACTTCGCTAAGCTACTTCGTGTCGTCCGAATGTTCATTGGAGCAAGTAAATGAGTTTGTATGCAATTTTTGAAAGCGGTGGCAAGCAACATCGCGTAGTAGTAGGCGAAACCCTAAAACTCGAAAAAATCGAATTCGCCACCGGCGGTTCAGTAAGCTTTGACAAGGTTTACCTTGTAGCAAACGGTGCAGACATCAAGATTGGTGCTCCCGTAGTAGCTGGCGCTACTGTTACTGCCGAAGTTATCGCTCAAGGCCGTGCTGACAAAGTGAAGATCATTAAATTCCGCCGTCGTAAGCACCACATGAAGCGTCAAGGTCACCGTCAATGGTTCACCGAAGTTAAAATCACCGCGATTAACGGTTAATCGGTAATTACCTCAATTTATTAGGAGTTTAGAAAATGGCTCACAAGAAAGCTGGCGGTAGTACCCGCAACGGTCGCGATTCAGAAGCGAAACGTCTTGGTGTTAAAGCCTTTGGTGGTCAATTGATCCCTGCAGGTAGCATTATTGTTCGTCAACGCGGCACCAAATTTCACGCTGGCGTGAATGTTGGTCTCGGTAAAGATCACACCTTGTTCGCCAAGGCTGATGGTCATGTTAAATTTGAAATTAAAGGCGCTTTTGGCCGTCAATACGTAAGCATTGTTCCAGCTGCTTAATTACTGACGTTCGAGTTAGCCAAGCTTACTGCTTGCAGTGGGCACAAAGAATAAGAAAGCCCTGTCCTTCAAACGATAGGGCTTTTTTGTTATTCGCTGTTCATTTTGATTTTGTAGTTCACCGTTCATCCTGAGCTTGTCGAAGGCTCCTAGCCGATTGAAATAATGGTTCGACAGGCTCACCATGAGCGGAGCTAGAAAGTAAGTAACATTTTTGAGTTTTAGTATTTTTCCCGGAGATTATTGTGAAGTTTGTTGATGAAGCCCCAATCCACGTTGAAGCTGGTAATGGCGGTAACGGCATGATGAGTTTTCGCCGGGAAAAGTTTATTTCTAAAGGCGGCCCGGATGGTGGTGATGGCGGTGATGGCGGCTGCGTTTATCTTGTGGCTGATGAAAACCTGAATACGCTTATCGATTACCGCTTCCAACCTAAATATCGCGCTGAAAATGGTGAGAAGGGTGCAAGTAAAGATCGTACCGGCGCTAAGGGCGCGGATTTATTTCTGCCGGTTCCCGTCGGAACGACTGTGATCGATACGGACACTGAAGAAGTCTTTGGTGACCTTACTGAACAGGGCCAAAAATTAAAGGTTGCGCAGGGCGGGTTCCATGGTTTGGGCAACACCCGTTTTAAATCCAGTACTAACCGTACTCCACGTAAAACGTCGCCCGGTACTGAAGGTGAAGCGCGTAATCTTAAATTAGAGCTTAAAGTGTTGGCCGACGTGGGGATGTTAGGTTTGCCAAACGCCGGTAAATCCAGCTTTATTCGTGCAGTAAGTTCAGCCAAGCCGAAAGTCGCTGATTATCCATTTACGACGTTGATTCCTAATCTCGGTGTAGTCAAAGTCCAGCAGCATCGCAGCTTCGTGATTGCGGATATCCCCGGCCTTATTGAGGGTGCTTCCGAAGGCGCTGGTTTGGGGGTGCGGTTCCTCAAGCATTTAACCCGCTGCCGATTGTTATTGCATGCTGTGGATATGCTTCCGCCGGATGGTTCCAGCCCTGCTGAAAATGTGCGCGTTATTGCCAATGAATTGAAAAAATTCAGTCCCACATTGGCAACGCGTGATCGCTGGTTGCTACTGAACAAAGTAGATTTATTAGATAGTGAAGAAGCTGAAGAACGTTGTCAGGCGGTGATTGATGAGCTGCAATGGACTGGCCCGGTATTCCGTATTTCTGCACTGCATCGCGATGGTACAGCTGCTTTGTCTGGCCGCATCATGGATCATCTTGAAGCTATTTGGGCGGACGAGAAAGAAAATCCAGAATCCCGCGAGCGCGAAGCCGAATTGCAAAATCAAATGGCACAAGAAGCGCGTGATCGCATTGAAGAGTTACGTTTGGCGATGCGCGAAGCACGTTTGGCAGCGGGTGAAGATGACGACTTCAACGATGACGATTACGATGTTGAAGTAGAGTATGTCCGTTACTAGTTTAATGTTCCGAACTAGACATATATAGAAGGGCTATCACGCGAGTGGTGGCCCTTTTGTTTAAGAGCTGATTTCCCCACAGCATAAACTTCTGTTGTAACTTACACTCGATCATATGCAATAATTCGCAACACATAACGACGAGCAGCAAGCTGCTGATTATTTACGCTTTTCCATAATGTAGAACCTCCATGAGCAAACGAGAAATCATCCCCCAGGCAAAACGCTGGGTGGTAAAAATTGGTAGCGCACTACTTACAAATGATGGTCGCGGTCTCGACGCAACCGCTATTGCCGGTTGGGTTGCGCAAATGGCGAAGCTGCGGTTACAGGGCATTGAGTTGGTATTGGTATCGTCTGGGGCGGTAGCAGCGGGAATGCGTCGTTTAGGGTGGACAACACGCCCTACCGAAATTCATCAGCTACAAGCGGCAGCAGCGGTTGGCCAGATGAGCCTTATCCAAACTTATGAAGTTGAATTCCAGCGCTATGGTTTACTCACCGCCCAGGTACTGCTGGATCACGACGATCTTTCTTCGCGTCAACGTTACCTCAACGCGCGCTCAACGCTAAAAGCGTTGATCGGGTTAAATGTTGTTCCCGTCATTAATGAGAACGATACGGTTGTTACCGACGAAATTCGCTTTGGCGATAACGATACTCTTGGTGCCTTGGTTGCGAATTTAATTGAAGCTGATTTGCTTGTTATTCTTACCGATCAAAAAGGCATGTACGACAGCGATCCCCGTTCAAATCCCGGCGCACAATTGCTTAGCGAGATTGCTGCGGATGATATTCGTCTTGAACAAATGGCAGGGGGCACTGGTGGCGCTTTAGGTCGCGGGGGAATGATCACTAAAGTGCGCGCTGCACGTGTTGCCGCACGTTCAGGTGCAGACACTGTGATTGTCGGCGGGCGTATAGAAGATGCTTTGTTAAAAGTTGCGGCAGGCGAAAACATCGGAACGTTTTTATGGGCCGATCAGCAACCACAAGCAGCACGCAAACGTTGGTTGTCCGGTCAATTACAAACACGCGGTACTCTAGTATTGGATGACGGAGCAGTTCGCGTAGTGCGTGAACTTGGTAAAAGTTTATTGCCGGTCGGTGTTAAAGCAATTCGTGGAGATTTTACGCGTGGCGATATGGTTATTTGCGCGGATGCGAACGGTAAGGAAATAGCACGCGGACTCGTAAATTATCACGCGGATGAAGCCCGTAAAATTATTGGTAAACCGAGTAGTCAAATCGTCAGCATCTTGGGGTATCAGGATGACAATGAATTAATCCATCGCGATAATTTGGTTTTGAGCTAATCCAATTAATCTAATATCACGAACGATACTATGGAGAATATTCAACTCGATCACAGCGCTCATAAGGCGAGTGCCAAAAAATATTCTATAAGCTTGCTGGTGCACGACATGATTGTGCCAATGAATATGGGCAGTCTTTTTAGAATTGCCGATGCGTTGGGTGTAGAAAAAATATACCTTACCGGCGATTCGCTAACTCCGCCTAATTCAAAAATCAATAAAACGTCGCGATCAACCGAAAAGTATGTTCCTTTCGTCTACGAAAAAGATCCAGTTTCTGTTTTGCAAAGATTGAAACGCTCGGGTTATAAAATTCTAAGCCTCGAAATAACTACCACCAGTATGCCCATCGAAAAATTCGACGCTTATCCTGACGATAAAATATGTTTAATTCTTGGGTCTGAAAGTAGTGGAGTATCCCAACAGCTTCTAAATGAATCGGATGCATGCGTACATATCCCTATGCTTGGATACAATTCATCCATGAATGTTGCAACAGCATGCGCGATTGCAGTGTATGAACTCACAAGAAAACTTGGGAATTGATCATGAATATTAAGAAAGGGAAGTGTTTGTGCGAGACCGTAGAATACGAAATCACAGGTTTACTGGGCCCAGTTTATAACTGCCATTGTTCAAAATGCAGAAGATGGCATGGTGCAGCATTTAGGACTCGTGCATCCATTAACAAAACCCAATTTAATTGGATAAGCGGATCGGACAACTTATCGTCGTACAAATCCTCTGAAAATGTAACGAAGTTTTTCTGTAAAACCTGTGGTTCACCTTTAATTAGCACCTATGAAAATAAACCCGATATATTGGGTATTCCCTTAGGTGGTATTGAAGGCATTCCTGAAATAAATCCTGAAGCACATATTTTTGTTGCTGCAAAAGCAACGTGGCACACAATTACGGATTCAATTCCCCAGTTTGAAGCATGGCCGGGTGATGAAGAAGCGGTAAGAAAAACGAGCTAGAGTCTGCCACAATTCCATGCCCTTCAAACCTGACTGCATACTAGAAGGATGCATGCTCTTTCACACCTATCCTCGGCGGATTTTCCTTGAAATCTTTGAAAATAGTAGGCGCTAAAAAAATTCATATACGATGTTGCTCTTCAATTGGATCAACTGTGAAAATAATTTTTTTGCCTTTTAACGATTAATACATAAATTAGCATTAATTTTTAATTTTAAAAATCTTTATACCCGCCCCCTTCGTAAGATCCAGTGCTGATGTAGTTAGCAACTGAGCATTCACCAAGAAATTAAACGAGTGGAGGTAATAATGATGAAAATAAAAATTATTTTAAGTATGTTGATAGCCTGCTTTTTTCTGGTCGCATGTGGCGGCGATGATGATAAAAACGTCCGCGTTACTGTGACTCCTGAGGCTGCGACTATTAAAGTAGGAACATCACAAACAATCAGTGCCAGCGTTACGGGCACAAATAAACCACAGGTTACATGGTCTGTTGATGAGTCTGGTGGCGGTAGTGTAACTGCTGCGGGTGTTTATACTGCGCCTGCAGTTGCAGGTACCTATCATGTGCGTGCAACTAGCATTGACGACAAGAAAAAAAGTGCTGCAGCGACAATTACAGTTGTGGCCTTGGATAATGCGATGGTCCGCGTTTTTCACGCGTCACCTGATGCGCCTAAAGTTAATCTTTGGGTAAATGATGCAGTAGTAAAATCTGGTTTAGATTTCTCGGAGAGCACTGGGATTTTAACTCTGCCCGAAGGAAATTATAAAATCGCGGTGGAAGGAGTCATACCTGGCGGTAATCAAGTTGTAATTGGTCCCGTTAATTTAGATTTGGCGGGAAATACCGATTACGACGTAATTGCGGTAAATGCTGTAGGTAAAATCGAACCCTTGGTTATATCTGATACCGGCAAGTTGAGCGACTCTTCCAAAGTACGGGTACGTGTTGCTCATTTAGCGGCAGGTGCGCCTGAAGTAAAAGTATTTGTCACTGCACCCGATGCAGATTTAGCAGGAGCGACTGCACTCGGTAGTTTTTCATTTAAAGGTTCGCTTGGCCCTGTAGAAGTTCCGGCAGGAAATTACCGCATTCGTGTAACACTTGTTAATAATACGGTAGTGTTTGATTCGGGCACTGTAGCACTTGTTGCAGGTAAGGACTTATTAGTGGGCGCGATTCCAAATGCGGGTAATGGTGAATCGCCAATTCGGCTTGCAGTTTTAGATGGGGACGCCACCGCAATTATTGCAGATAAATCCGTTGGAGCTGACTTACGTGTTGTTCATGATTCTGCTAACGCACCTGCGGTAGATGTGATCGTAAATAACGCTATGTCAGCAGTAATTAGTAACTTAGCATTTCCACTGTTTACTGGTTATGTAAATTTACCCGCTGCCACCTATAATTTTAAAGTGACTGCGGCAGGAACTCTTACCCCCGCTGTTATCGATGCAAACGTTCCTCTGGCTAATGGTACGCAATATTCTTTGCTAGCCGTTGGTGCGCTTCAAAGTATTGAACCTTTACTGTTAACAGACAATAATCGTTCAGTTGCTACAGAAGCAAAAGTACGTTTGGTTCACGGGTCAACTTTAGCGGGAAATGTTGATATATACGTATTGGCGAATGGAGCGTCTATCGCTAATCAAACACCTGTATTTGCTAATATTCCTTTTAAGGCGAACACAGGTTACGTATCACTTGCGGCAGGTAAGTACGATGTAATTATTACTCCAGCAGGTCAACCTTCAGTAGAAGCAATAAAAGCAACATTGGATTTTATGGCCGGTGGTGTATACACCGCAATTGCACGTGATGGTGTAAATTTAACAACACCTCTGAGTGTAATTGGGCTAGATGGGTTAGCTGATTAATAGCTAATAAAATGTGTAATGGAAACGCCCCTTCAACCGGGGCGTTTCCATTTATATTTTAGTGAAAAACGAAATCAAGACAAAGGAAAAATCGGAAAAGTAAGCTTAATAATATTTCAATTGAGTCGCCTTACCGGAAAAAACGGAGTACGAATAAATGGTGTATCCGATAATAGTAGGTAATACAATCACAACACCGTATAAAATAAATTTTAGCGATTCAGGTGCGCTGGCAGATTCCCAAATATCCAATGTATTAGGCACCACGTAGGGAAAGAAGCTATAAGCCAAACCGACAAAGCACAATAAAAAAATCATAGCGATACAAACAATGGGTATCCACGCACCAAAATCTTTATCATGCGGAAAATGTGCGAGATAACGATCTACGATAAAAAATAATGCAGCGCAAAATACCGGAATCAGAAGCAATAGAATTACCATGGGGCTGCCGAACCACTTATCAAAAATGGCACTGCTGATTAACGGGTTCACAATCGATACCGACGTTATACCCAGCGCGGTAAGCCAGCCACATACTCGCGCCCAACGCGCGGCGCGAATTTGTAATTCACCCTCAGACTTTAATACCAGCCATGCAGCACCAATAAAACTATAACCGGCGGTAACGCAGATAGCGCTTAGCGCGGAAAATAAATAAGCAGCAACGCTTTGTTCAAAGCCCATCACATAACTTCCCAGCATATAGCCTTGAGATAGTGCAGCGATAATCGAACCTGCTTTGAAAGTGTTGTCCCATACAGCTTTATGATCTTCCGGGGTCTTTGCGCGAAAGTCAAAAGAGACTCCGCGCAAAATTAATCCAATTAACATAGCGGCGACTGGCAAATATAAATTGTATAAAACAAGGCTGTGTGCTTGCGGAAACGCAATTAATAAAATTCCTGCTCCGAGTACCAGCCAGGTTTCGTTGGCATCCCAAAATGGACCTATAGACGCAATCATCATATCCCGGTGAGCGTCGGAATCTTTTGGTAACAGAATCCCCACGCCCAGATCATAACCGTCCAAAATTGCGTACAGAAAAAATGCCAAACCCATTAGCCCAATAAAAATAACCGGTAGCCAATAAGCTTCACCTGTTAGTAAGGTTGTTGCTGTCATAACCGAATCCTCTTTGTGTCGAGCGCAATAATTACTTGGTTATAGTGGAGCGTCTTCGGCATCATGAATTTTTTCTTGTAAGCTTTTCATATTTTCCGGCCTGTCGACTAATACAGCTTTGCGAGCCATTACAAACAATGTGCGAATATAGGCTGTCAGTAAAAATGCGTAGAGTAGTAAGTAAAGTGTGAGCGACGTACCCACGTTGTGACTAGGTATTTGAGTAACCGCATCAGCAGTTTTTAAAATTCCCGTCACAAGGTAGGGCTGTCGACCAATCTCAGTGACGTACCAGCCCGCCAGCGTTGCGACCCATCCTGAAAATGTCATGACTAAAAATACTTTTAACATTAATGGCGATAAATCCTTTTTGCGCAGGAATTGCCATGCAGCAATCCACGATACTAATAACATCAGCATGCCCATGCCTACCATAATCCTGAAGCCATAAAACAGAGGCTTAACAGGCGGATGTGCATTGGGGAATTCATTGAGGCCTTTAATTTCTGCATTAAGATCGTGGCCTAAAATTAAACTTGCGCCGCGCGGTATCTCAATTGAATATAAATTGCTTTGTGTTTTTTCATCTGGAATTGCAAATAAGATCAGAGGCGCCCCTTTTTCCGTATGCCATACACTTTCCATAGCTGCAATTTTTGCAGGTTGATGATGGAGCGTATTTAAGCCATGTATATCGCCAATTAAAACCTGGGTTGGAACTAAAAATGCCAAAGCAAATACCGCCGCCTTTAATGCACGGCGTGGTGCAGGTTTATGATCTTCTTTTAAAATGCGATAAGCGGAAATTCCGGCAATTAAAAAGCCAGCAGTAATTCCTGAAGCAGTAAGCATGTGAGCTAGGCGATAGGGCATTGAAGGATTAAAAATAATTTCCAGCCAGTCTACAGGGTGCGCAACCCCGTCGCGCATTTCAAAGCCTGCCGGAGTTTGCATCCAGGAGTTCAACGCGATGATCCAGAAAGCTGACATACTCGTGCCGAAGGCTACTAAAAATGTTGCAAGCGTGTGGACACGATTTGAAACGCGATCAATTCCAAACAACATAATCCCTAGAAAGGTTGCTTCCAAAAAAAATGCAGTGAGAACTTCATATCCGAGTAAAGGCCCTGCGATATTACCCACGGTTTTCATATAACCTGGCCAATTGGTGCCAAATTGAAAACTCATAGTGATGCCACTAACAACACCTAATGCAAATGTAAGTGCAAAAATCTTTACCCAGAAGCGATAAACACGCATCCAGACTTCATCATTGGTGCGGTTGTACTGGATTTTAAAAAATAACAAAAACCAGCAGAGTGCAATAGTTATGGTGGGAAATAAAATATGAAAGGATATGTTGGCGGCAAACTGAATGCGCGAAAGAATCAGAGTATCCATCAGCATGCTATTTACCTCATCAATAAAAAAATAAATCAGCTTGTAAATCACCTACGTTTTTGAGGTATGCAGGTGCACAACCCCAAAGCCGCAATAAACCAGCAAAAGTTCATTGTTTAATTTCGTTAATAGAAGTGAGATCTCTTCCTGTTTGCTTACCTGGACAAAACATAGCTGTATATTTAACGGCTCAACAGCTTATCTTTAAGATCTAATACCTTACCTATGCTACTACCCAGTTTCAGTAACTTGCCTAATTTGGCGGAATCCAAGCGTTGGATTTCGCTGGTCCAAAGCGTGAGCATTTCAATCAGTTCATGCATTTCGCGCATACGTTGCTGAGCATATTCTTCTTGCGCATTAGCTGGGCTCTCAATCAACAAATTGCGCAAGGTCGAAAGGGTAGGGTCGATCTCACGTTTGCGGCGTTGTTCAATTAAGGTTTTAGCTATGTCCCAGACATCGCCCGGCGCGGAGTAAAACTCACGACGCTCACCCGGCAAGTGTTGTAGCTTTATCAGTTCCCAGGACAGCAACTCTTTAATACCCATACTGACGTTGGAGCGTGAGAACCCAAGCGCCTCAGCAATATCATCGGCACATAAAGGCGTCTGGTTCAACACAATCAGGGCGTACATTTGGCCTACGGTGCGGTTTATTCCCCAGCGGCTGCCCATTTCGCCAAAATGCATCACGCAGGATTGAATCATAGGCGTTAGATTTTTAGTCATGTTTATTTCCTGTAATTTCAGTATTTACTGAAATTACAGGAATGTTTGCTGGTAGTCAATTCGTGTTTGTCTTTAAGCGTGGCTCGATGGTGGCGGATTAAATAGGAGGCACTAAAATTTTGCGAAATTTAACAGGCCGGTGAATGTTTATCTGGGGGCAGCTTTGCACTCGATTAGGAATGTTACGGCTCGAAACAATTATCAAGGGCTAAATTTTGGTTTCTACGCATTTTTAAGGATTAATATCCACCTTTCTAAATAAATTTAATTGCTCTAACGTCAAATAAGAGTTTACGAAGCAGAATTCTCAATGAAAAATATTATTAATGTGCTGAGCGCAGAAGTGCTGCTGCACTAATTGTTGGATGATATGGGTCAAAAATATGTATCGATGTGAAAGATGAGAAAAGCCTAATTTCTAGTGAGGATTGCAAAATAAGAATGGTTGGGTGTTTTGGTCGCATGAAATTGAGTGACGAAATGCTTGCTAGGAAATGAATATTTTAGTGCTTATTATAAGATTAATTATTGGAGTGTTACGAAAGAACATACATTCTCGCATTCGTAATTACCATTTGTTTAGTTTGGTTAATAAATAGCATTTTATATTTAAATGCGGTAAGATTTTTACATGACAAAAAATTAATCTCTTGTGTCGATTCTCTTTTTGTCGTCAGCTTCATGTAGCCTTTGTACAAGCCAATAATATAAATTCAAAGTGCGATATGAAACCTGTAAAACTACGTATGCTTTACAAAAAATTACAATAAATTTTATTATTAAAAAACATTTTTTAAATTCTTAAAAAACTAAAAAAAGGTTTAAGGCGAAGCTTCAGGGCAGTAATAGCTGAATATTCACCTTTAACGACGATGTTTGACGACAAAAAATGTGACCCGAGTTCTATTACCTAAAAATACTAGGGGTTTTGTGCGCTGGGATACAAATTTTTTTCATCTTTAAAAGCATCATATAGCTATAAAACGAGCATAACACTTCTCTGAATGATGTTAATGCCGATTAAATTATAAATAAAAAGTTGTACCGAGCTGTGAGAGCTTAAGCGTAATCGTACGTTTTATCCGGAAAATTGTTGGGTTTCTAACAATTTCCAAACTCATCGACCAAACCATTTTCGTTTTTGTGATTAACACATAGCGCATTGGTTTCTATTGCTTCAAAAATCTTTGTCTCTTGCCTTTGCGAGCGCAATCAACGATCAGTATCGATGTAGTTGCTTGTCAGGTTGGGACAACGTTAATCCAGTCGGCTCACCTGGGGTGATCTGATTGTTTACAAACACAATAGAGCATTGGACTGGTCCATGAAAACCTTAATTGTTTATGTTCATTTGATCTCCGCCTGCATAGCTGTCGGTATTTTATTAATACAAGATCTTGCGCTGGCTAAAACCCGTGGCAAGGCCTTATTTCCAAATGAAATTGAAGAGTTAAAGCGAGCGGCAACGACTATTTCCAGAGCGCTTGTAGTGCTCTGGATTAGCGGATTAACGCTGGTGTTAATGGGCTATCTCGACAACCCGCGTGAGTATTTGCTAAATGAGAAGCTCTGGGCCAAGTTTGCGGTTGTTGTAGTTTTAACTATCAACGGCATTTTGTTGCACCACTTCAGCTTTCCGCGTGTTTGTTCACAGGGCGGCCTATTGGGATTGGGAAACATTGAAAAAACACTCGTAGCTCTGACAGGGTCCACTTCTACTATTTCCTGGTTGTTCGCGTGTTACTTAGGTATCGCTCGCCCGTGGAATTACACCGTAGATTTTGGTTATGTCATGTTCGTGTACCTCGGTTTCCTTATGTCAGGTTGCAGTGTGGGTTGTATCGCTATTCATGCCTTTAGTTTCCTCGACATAGGATCTGACAAGAAAGGCGAAAAGCAATCGATACGTTCGGACGCTATTCCCACGCTCACTGAGCGTGTTTCAAAGACTTAATGTAGCAATTTGTTTGAACCGCTCGAATTGCAGTTTCGGGCTTTTTACCCTTCGACTAACTCGCAGTCCATGACTGAGAACTGTTGATAACCCTTAACCGAGTTAGCTCGGAATTTACTTAAGAGGAAGACACCATGAGTAGTTTTGCAGCCTCTGCGATCAACCCGCGCCAGAGAGGCAGGCTAGCCCGCTCTCTCTACACGCTGGGCTTTTCCCTGGCTACTGCTGTTCTCTCAACCCAAGCCTATGCCGGTTGTCAGTATGTAGTGAGTAATCAATGGAATGATGGTTTTAGTGGAGTTATAAAAATAACTAACTCCGGAACAACGGCAATCAGTGGTTGGACTGTTGGATGGCAATATAGTGGTGGCGACCGTATTACAAGTAGCTACAACGCGACCTTAAGTGGTACCAATCCTTACTCTGCAACTAATATATCGTGGAACGGAAGCATTGCTCCGAACCAATCGGTAGAATTTGGATTCCAGGGCACTAAAGGTACCAAGGGTTCTGCAACTGCTGAAATTCCCCAACTTACCGGAACAGTGTGTGGCTCAACCACAACATCTTCCGTGGCAAGTTCAGTCGCTAGTTCTGTTCGCTCTTCAAGCTCTGCTCCTGCTAGTTCGGCGGCATCAAGCTCAAGAGCTGCATCCTCGGTTGCCTCTAACTCATCAGTTTCCAACGGTGCTGGCGTGTTCGTTACCGACGGCTTCGAAAGCGGTTCTGTTGGTGCTGCGCCGGCAGGTTGGAGCACTTTTATTGCTTGGGTATTCAACGGCAATAATAACCAGAGCTCTGGTAACTACGCGTTGATTGATAACAGTAAATCTTACTCAGGCAGTAATTCGATCCACTTCCGCGGTGGTCAAAACCCGGCACAAATCGTTCGTGCTTTGCCGTCTGGTATCCAACGTTTGCACATGCGCGCTTACGTCAATATGAGTAAAGTAATGGGGAACGAGGCGGGCGATAACCATGAGCATATTATGGGCATCAAAAAAACCGCAGATGCTAATAACGAAGTGCGAGTGGGTCAAATTAAAGGTGTTTTAGGTACCAATGAAAGCGTCTTTGATAACATAGCCCCTAAGCAATCGCAGTGGTGGAGCGGCCAGCAATTATCAGCTAACAAGTGGTATTGCGTTGAAACAGCTTACTATGCTGACACTAGTTACGATGAATTATATTTCTGGGTTGACGGCAAGCTCGTACATTCAATTACCTCTGGTAATGATTGGAATAATGGTGCTGCTGCAGCGAATTGGCTGAGTGATAAATTTACTTACGCTATGTTCGGCTTCCACAGCTTTAGCAACAACACCGCTGATGTTTGGATGGATGATGTAGTTCTTTCCACTCAGCCAATTGGTTGCGGAACTGTATCTCCAGGCTCTAGTTCCAGCGTAAGCTCAGTAGCCTCAAGTGTGCGCTCTTCCAGCTCTGTTGCTTCTTCAGTTGCAAGCTCAGTTAGATCAAGTGTCGCTTCTTCTGTAGCAAGCTCAATTAGATCAAGTGTTGCTTCTAGTGTTTCTAGCTCGAGAAGCAGTGTAGCGAGTTCAGTGAATTCTTCTGCTAATGCAAATGCTGCTTGGGATCTGGACACCACTACATCGTACTTTAACTTCGTTACTACCAAAAATACCCATACTATTGAAGCGCATAACTTCACAACTATCGGCGGTTCTATTGGTACTAACGGTGTAGCCGTACTGACTATCGACCTCAATAGCGTTAATACGGCAAATACAACACGTGATCAACGCATGCGTGATTACTTGTTTGAAATTGCTACTTATCCTACCGCTACTGTCAGTGTGACTATTCCCAGTACTTTGCTAAGTTCATTATCTGTTGGGCAAGCTACAAAAACTGAAATAACGGCGAGTGTTGACTTGCATGGTGTGGTCTTCGCAGTCACAACCAGTGTTTCGGTTCAGAAGCTGTCTAGCTCACGCATCTTGGTGCAGAGCCTTGCTCCGGTACTTACCAAAGCCGCGGATTTCAACCTGACAACAGGTGTAGAAACTCTGCGTTCCCTTGTCGGTGCGTCCTCAATCAGTACAGCAGTGCCTGTGGACTTCGCACTTGTGTTCAACGCACGCTAACTGGACGAGGCTAAAGAGAATCTATTATGAAAAATTTACTTAAACTCTCAATCCTCTCCCTGGGTTTGGTTGCTTCTGCGAGTAGTCTTGCGCAAAGTACGTGCTCGGTCTCTTATGTGACCGAGAACAACTGGGGTAGTGGTGCTCAAATAGGTCTGACGATTAAAAATAACGGCTCTGCTGTGACCAGCTGGCAAGTGTGCTGGACTTATAGCGGTAGCGAAGTTATCTCTAATTCGTGGGACGGTGTGGCCTCACCTACTAGCGGTAGCGTATGTATTAAAAACGCTGCTTATAATGGTAACCTTGCCGCTGGCGGTAGTGTGAAAGCTGGATTTCTTGTCAATAATCCAACTACTAACATCCCCACTAGCTTCACCTTTAATGGCGTAGCTTGCGGCGGCACCGGTAGTTCTTCAAGCGTACCGACTAGTTCATCGGTACCGGCAAGTTCAAGAAGTTCTTCGCTCATTTCTTCTTCAAGAAGTTCCAGCTCTCTTGTTAGCTCTTCCAGAAGCAGTAGCTCTACTAGTTCTTCTGGGACTACCACAGCAGCGCGCTGGTCATTGGATACTACGAACTCTACATTTAATTTCGTATCATTCAAAAACACTAATACGGCAGAAGCTTTTACCTTTACTCAGTTGAAGGGGACCATTGCTACTAATGGCACCGCAGTTCTGACGATTCCGCTAACGACTGTTTCGACGAATAATACTACTCGCGAATCGCGCATGCAGACCATGTTGTTTGAATCAGGTTATCTGCCTAACTTGAACTTTACGACTGATTTGGATCTCAGTGCCTTAGATGCATTGGCTGTAGGTTCAATCCAGGTGCAGACAATAACGGGTAATCTGATACTTCACGGTGTGGTTAAGAGCATCAGCTTTGACGCTACTATCGTTAAACACAGCAGTACTAGCATCAGTGTGTCGCCACGTCGCCCAATCGTTGTTAGAAGTGATTGGTTTGATATGAGTGCCGGTATTGAAGCGTTGCGCGCTATTGTTGGTGCAACGAACATCACTGAAAACACACCTGTGTACTTCAAAATGTTCTTGAATCGCGAAAGCTCTAACAGTGTCGCGGCTATAGTTCTGCCAAGTGCTCCATCCACACCAGCGAGCTTTACCGGTACTATCAGTCAAGTTAGTGCTGCAGCGAGCTTGAATTGGTCTGATGTAAGCAGCGATGAAACTGGTTTCTCTGTTCGTCGTAAAGGTACTGATGGTCGTTGGACAACTGTTAACAACTTGCCATCAAACACTTCCAGCTACACTGATAGTTTGATCGATCTTGCTTCAGACACCTACAACTATAAAGTTATCAGCTACAAAGACAGTATCCCATCTGCGGCTCCTTCTTTAGTAACGCTGGTGTACTCTAATGGTTCAACCTCATCTACTTCTTCTGGTGGTACTTCAAGTACGGCTACTACTTCGAGCAAGTCTTCTACTTCAAGCACTGGTTCTGTAAGTTCAGGTAGTGCAAGCAGCACCAGTTCCATCGTAGGTAATGCCACTAACGGTGCGGCGTTGTGGAATTCTCGTAGTTGTGCTGGATGTCATGGTGTTGACGGTGAGAAGAATGCTGATGGCACTCTTGTAGTTGCAACTTTGAACCCGAACCGTTCACTGTACCGTCATAGTCAAGATACTCAGGACCGTTCACTACGCGACTTTATTGCTAAATGGATGCCAGCCTTTAATGCAGGTAGCTGTACCGGTCAATGTGCTGCAGATCTTGAGGCGTATCTCTGGACATGGCGTAAACCTTCAGACGGTATTCCAGATAATCCAGTATCAAACTTCAGCTGTCCAACTAGTGGTCCAACCTATGGTCAACGTACATTGCGTCTGTTGACTAAGAGTGAATACCAACGTTCAGTGCGTGATTTGGTTGGATACACTCCAGACCTTATTTCACTCCTACCGGATGACTTTATTGCTGGTTCGTTTGCTAACAACAATACGTTGCAAGTAGATAAAACTCGCTATACAAGCTACCTCTCTAACGCCGAGCGTATCGCTACAGATGTGGCTTCACGTTGGAGTGCAGTGTTGTCTTGTACACCAAGTTCATCTTGTGCGCAAAAACTGGTAAGCGATCTTGCTCCGCGCATTTTCCGTCGTCCATTAACCTCTGCTGAGTCATCTGCCTATCTTGCAGTTGCTCAGGGCACAGCTGATGGTCGTACCGTAAGTGACGGTATGCAAATCGCCTTGACCGCAATGTTGTCGTCACCACAATTCCTCTATCGTTCGGAAATTGGTGATAACAGCTCTACCAGCGGTGTGTATAAGTTGAATGGGTATGAGATGGCGACCTACATGGCTTATACCTACACTGGTACCACGCCAAGCACTACCCTTATGGCAACGGCTGCAAGTGGTGGACTTGACTCAGCGGCTGGTATTCGTCAACAAGCTGCGACATTGTTGAGTACAGGTAACACCAGATTGTTGCTCGGCGACTTTGTTAACCGTTGGTTAGGTACTGAAGCTCTGCAAATCAAAGAGAAAACTAACGTATCTAACTTCGCAACTCTTGCAGGTGATATGAAGCTGGAATTGGGCAAAAACTTTGCGCAAGCAATGTTGAACAGTAGTTCAACCTTCGCATCAGTTTACAACCCAAGTTACACCTTCGTTAACCAACGTTTGGCAAGCCTATACGGTCTTACCTATAACAGCAGCGGTGCGGATTCAGACGGCTTCGTAAGCGTTAACACTAGCGATCGTGGCGGTATCTTATTGTCAGGTGCGTTCCTGTCTCGTTATGCGACGACTACGGATGCCAACATGGTGACTCGCGCTGTAGCGGTTCGTCGTAAGTTAATGTGTCAGGACATTCCTGAGCCACCATCAGGTGTGAGCTTGGATAGAGAAGCTTTGGCTGCACGTGACAAAGAGTTCTTCGAAGATCCTAAGACAACTTCACGTATGTCCTTCGAGCATATTACCGCTGGTACCAGCTGCTCTAACTGTCACGGTGAGATCATCAACCCATTAGGTGCGACTTTAGAGAACTACGATACTGTAGGTCGTGTGCGCTCAGTGGACTTGAAGGGTAATGCCATCAACGCAGCGGGCATTTTCTACTCTCCATATCCACAATTGCAGTTCCTGAACGATCCTGATCGTGTGCTTTACTCACCTGCCATCCAAGTTAATGGTGGTAAGGACTTAGCTCGCACGATTACTGAAGACTCAATGGTTTCAAGCTTGGCCCGTACGTGTTTGGCTACGCAATTCATGAGCTACAGTTCAGGTATCAACTCGCTCTTCCTGATTGATACGAAAAGGGATGTTGGTTACACGCGCATCAGTAGTGCTGAAGAAAGTGCTTACCGTTGCGACATTTCCGATCTGAATAGTGTGCTGACTTCTAGGGGTCCACGCGCAATGCTCGAGGAAATTCCAGCATTGGATTCTGTGATGTACCGGAAAGAGTGGTCGCGCTAATAGCGCGACCCTTAACCTCATCACCTTTTAACGAATTGGAGTAAATAAAATGAAATACAAAGATTGCTTCGACAAAGAGCGCAGAGAATTCCTCGGAATTATTAAGCGTGCTGGTATAGCTACGGGGCTCATTCAGGCATCAAGTATGTTAGCCGGAGTTCTGTTGGCGCGTACCGCGGAAGCGCAAAGTTCAGTCAATAAACACGTTCTTGTTTTTAATGGCGGCGGTTGCCATCCAAATAGATGGTTTCCAAGTGGCAGTACGCTTCCAGCGCAATCTGCTCCCTTGCAAGACTATTACAGCCAAATCACGTTGCTTAGCAATGCAACATTAAGTGGTGCCGGCCACGGTGTAATGTTCCATCGTTTTAACAATGGCAGTTGGTCGGATGATAGTTTTGACGTGAACTTAGGGCGCACTATAGGTGCTAACTATCCTGTGAAATACCTCAATGTGGGTACTACGGCAGAGTCTGCACTGAGCCGTGAGGGTAATAACGGCAAACCAACTATTACCAGTCCACAAGCTGCATTGGATGTTCTATTTGCGGGCGGTGGCGGTGGCGGTGGCGGTGGCGGAGGCTCGGGAACAGCTCCAAGAAAATCAGTTGTTGATTTACATTATTCAGCGATTAGCGGCTTAAAAACCAAGCTTGGGCAACACGAAAAAGAAAAGTTGGATAGCCATTTTACTGCAATTCAAGAAATTGAAGCTGCGATCCAAAATAACACGAGCAATCCAAATACGTGTTCGACTATATCCAACTCAAGTGTTACAGGCTTTGATGCAACGTGTAAGTTGCAAGCTGAGATTGTCGCTCTAGCGTTGAGTTGTAATTTGACGGCGTCTGCATCTATTGCCTTTGGTACAGATGCGCACACGCATTATCTGGATAAGTTGGGGCGTGAATCTCATACGTCACACCATAACCAGGCGAATATGCCAAATGCGTACACCGAAGATATTGTTTATTTGCAAGGTCTTACCAAATATCTGTTGGATAAATTGAGCGCTAAGAGTTTGTTGAGTTCAACAATCGTAACTCAAGTATCTGATATGGGTGATGCTGACTCCCACGGAAATAGTAACGTGCCTATGTTGGTTGCAGGTGGCGGAATTTCTGGAGGCCGTGTACTTAGTATGGGTGGCAAGACTCAGTCTGAGCTATATCAAACTATTGGTCTAAAGCTGAGAGCTGATCAAAGTCCAAATGGTTCTTACTTCAGAAGATGGGCTTCATCAACTGTATCTGGCTTGTAATTTGAGCTAGTCTTTATAGTTAATTGCGCCTGACGCGAGATAAAAAAACCGCTTATTGAACAATAAGCGGTTTTTTTTGCCATCGAATAAACTAATATTTCTTGAGCTTTATCAATTTATTGTTGAACCTCTAAGGTCTACACAAGGATCTAATTTTTCTCCACATTGAAGGTGACGTCTTGGTAGGGGAACCCGGAAATAGATGAATGGGCAAAATATACCACCGGATATTTCACTCGGAAAAAATCCAAGGTAGCGATTTTTTATTAGTGCTAAGCGTAAGGAAATTCGCGAGATTGTTAGTCACTGTCTAACTAGCGAAGCTGGCGGAATTTATTGCAATGCACAGCTTCATAAAATATCAGAAACTTAAATAGCTAATTTTGAATTTGTACAATTTTCTAATTTCAGCGAGAGCAAAAGTTTGTCTAGGCAATTGTACAAATTCATTGCTACTCCAGTTGTAATCCCATCATCCTTTGCATATCTTTCCAATTTTCTTTTGCATGCAGCCCTTCGATTGTTTATATATGCGAACTTTCCCAGTCCATCTATATCCCGATAAAATTTGCATGATTAGGTGCAAATATTTGCGATCGCAAACGAGCCTTCAGCTAGAGAATTTATGACGACAACTGATTTTAAGCAACGAGTATCCACGCGTCTTGCGTTTTTAGCGGCCGGTATGGCCATGTCTGCGTGGGCGCCACTTGTCCCTTACGCAAAAGAGCGTATGGGGCTGGAACAAGCGGAATTAGGCGTGCTGCTTTTATGTTTGGGTGTGGGTTCGCTAGTGGCGATGCCGCTAACGGGAGTTCTGGCATCACGGTTTGGCTGTCGGTTAGTCATTTTATTATCAGGTTTATTAACCTGTTTAACGCTTCCTCTGCTGGCATTGGTGCCGAGCCCCATATTGCTGGCAATTACACTTTTTTCATTTGGTGCCGCAATAGGAACGCTTGATGTCTCTATGAATATCCAGGCCGTTATTGTCGAAAAAAATCAGGGCGGTTCACTCATGTCTGGCTTTCACGGTTTATTTAGTGTCGGAGGTTTTGTGGGGGCAGGGACCATGACATTTTTATTGTGGAGCGGCTTGGGCATTTTGTGGTCAAGTGTGATTGTTGCAGGTTTAGTCGCAATGGCTTTATTAATTGCTGATCCAAATCTACTTCGGACACCAGAAGCAGCTGAGCGAGATGGCCCTCTATTTGTATTGCCACACGGCACAGTAATTTTTATTGGCATCCTGTGTTTTATTATATTTTTAGCGGAAGGTGCAATGCTGGATTGGAGCGCCTTGCTGTTAACAAGTGGCGGCTTGTCAGCAGCACAAGGTGGTTTGGGTTATGCGGCTTTTTCAGTAGCAATGACAATAGGGCGTTTAACTGGCGACAAAGTTGTGATGCGTTTCGGTGGAAAACGCGTTATGTTTATTGGTGGAGTCTTCGCTGCCGCCGGTTTTTTTGTTGCAGTTTTTTCTTCAAATCCTTTTATTGCATTGTTGGGTTTTATATTAATTGGTTTAGGGGCTTCTAATATAGTTCCTATTTTATTCACCGCTGCCGGTCGCCAAAAAGATATGCCATCGGGTTTGGCCATTAGCGCCGTCACGACCATTGGTTATGCGGGAATTTTGGCAGGCCCAGCACTTATAGGTTTTGTAGCTCATGCATCGAGCTTACATATGGCGTTCGCCGGTTTGGGTTGTGCAATGTTGTTGATTACGGCAAGCGCAAGCAGAGCTACGCGCAATTAGAAATTAATTTATTGCTTTAAGTTTTCGATGTACTTAATCCCTAGCAGTTTTAACAACAAGGTGCGAAATGCTTTACCTAGTGGATAAACTATTTTCGCACCGATCTTTGTACTAAAAACGTAATAATTAATTCGATTAAATATTCCGGAAGGTGTGCTTAAAAGAGTGAGCATATGGATCGCATCTGCGCCGTAATAAATCACATCCTTAAATTTCAAAACCATACCTTGATCAATATCCAGCCCAGCGGCGGTAATTTCGTCCATCAAAATTCCTGGCTGGCGTGCATCTACGAGTTGCAAATTTCCCACTGCGTCGCGAATGCGAATATATTTGCAATAGGTTTTGCAAACAGGGCATTCGCCATCGTATACCAGCCAAACATCCGTCTGCCGTTCTGCTATAGATTTCATAAGTGTTTCCTATCTCAATGTTTGGCATGCTCGCTACTTATATGCTAGCTTATACATTAGTTAACTAATTAGCTAATTATTTCAAAGGCTAAATCAATGAATATCGACCGTGTGTTTGAAGCTTTGGCTTCTACTCCCCGCCGACGAATTATGGCGTATTTATCAGAAGCTTCTTTGACAGCGGGTGAAATTGCTGACCGTTTTGATATGAGCAAGCCGGCGTTGTCCAAACATTTAAAAATACTTGAGCATGCGGGCCTGGTGGCGTGTGAGAAAAAAGGGCAGTTTGTGCATTACAGCATTGCCGATGACAACCTCACTGCCAAACTTCATAACCTGGTCGCAACTTTCTGTCCGGTAGGCAGCAAGCTTAAAAAGGAAAGTAAAGCAAAGGCTCAGGACGTGAAAACTAAAAAATAAAACAGGTGTTTTATGGCTGTTGTATTGGTAACAATTTTGCTCGTGGTTTTATTGCTGATTCTTTGGATGCCAACATTAATCACGTTGTTAAAACGAAGATCTACCGTTCAACAAATCATCGGGTTTTTATTTTTTGAGGTTTTGATTGCTGTCAGTGTGTTAGCCATTTTGGACTTAGTAGGCGCAAGCAATCCTGCAGGCTATCTATTTTCGAGTGCAATTGTTGTTTCTATTGGCGGGTTTCTCTATGCCTATACTAAACGCTTTAAATAAAAATAGAAGGATCAAATGAGCGCTAATTATCAAAACCTTCGCTACTGGTTAATTGTCTGGATGTATTTGATTGCTTTCGGACATTTTGCGGTGGGCGTTTTATTAGCCTGGTTTTCCGGGCTAGAGATTTTTAATCAATATCATCAATCCATATTGGACCAGTTTGCGATCGTTCATGCTAGCGCGCAAAACTTGCAGGAGTGGTGGATAAGTTTGTTTGGTGCAACAGTCCAAAATCTTGCAATTTTTATGGGTGTTCTCACTTATCTCGGTAACAAACTTCGAAGTGCAACCGTATGGATGTGGATGATTATCGGTTTAGTTATTTGGGCGCCGCAGGATATGCTTATTTCCTTACGCATTGATTTTTGGTTGCACGTTTGGATTGATGTTGTTGCGCTCGTATTAATGCTCCCTCCGCTAATCGCTTTATGGCTAATTGATCGAACTAATACATATAAACAGGGATAAATTATGAATGGTGTTAATCCATCTGAAGGCGAATTGTTCAGGAAAATATTGGGTGATGAATGGAAAAAATTGCATATGGATATTCAGGCGCGTTTTGCTAAAAACCCTGGTGTGGGAGCTCCGCTTTATTACACCGGGTTTTTAAGTGAACTAAGTTGTTCCCGTTTAGGGAAATTCCTGGGTTTGGTTACCATGCCTTTTATTAAAGGTGCATTAATTCCCTATAGCGACAAAAACTTTCCGGTAGATATTCAGGTTTATTCTAAGCCTGATTGTCCCTTTATTTTTAAACAGCGCATCTATCGTTTGCACAATCGTAAGCCGATTCAATTTACCTCCTACATGCGTGAAAGTGAAAAAGGTGAAGTGCTTGAATATGTAGGTGCAGGTTTGGGTATGAAACTTGTACTGCATGTCTATGAAGGAAATCTGTATTTCACGAGCGACGGCTATTTTTGGGATGTATTTGGCTTTCGTATTCCCCTTCCTGGAATTTTCACGCCAGGAAAAACATTCTTATGCCACTGCAATGATAATCCAGGTCAATTCAATATTCGTATTGAAATAAAACATTGTTTATTCGGGACAACCTTTACGCAGGTTGGCGTCTTCCATGAGATGTCAATGCCCCAAAACGTGGGCAATGAAGTAAGTGTTCTAGATAAGGCGGCATCATGAATACACATATTCTTGCTTTGCAATTAATGGCTGTGCAGGGTTTGCTCGGTGCGTTTGATACTTTGTATCACCATGAGATAACCGAAGCTTTACCGAGTCGTAGTAGTGCACGAAAGGAATTATGGATTCACGCCATTCGTGCAGGTTTTTACAGCGTATTATTTATAGGTTTATCTGCGTGGAAATGGCATGGGCTCTGGGCTGTGTTTTTGATGGTAATTTTTAGTGTTGAAATATTGTTAACACTTTGGGATTTTGTTATTGAAGACAGAACACGCTTATTGCCAGCTACTGAGCGAGTAACACACACTATTTTGGCAATTAATGGCGGTGCGTTTATTACATTGCTTGCATTAACTTTTCCGGATTGGTACGCGCAACCCACAGCGATGCAATGGGAATATCAGGGTGCGCTAAGTATCTTTTTGGGTTTATGCGGAGTTGGTGTTGGGCTTTCGGGTTTGCGCGATGGGTTCGCTGCTTACTCTTTTGGGAAGGAGACAAAAAAAATGCATCATACTGAGCAATTGCGTTTTAGCAACTCTAGCAAAAGTGTTTTAGTGACAGGGGCAACAGGGTTCATTGGTCAGCTGTTAGTAAATGCATTAATAGCGGATGGTCAGCGTGTAACTGTATTGACACGTAATGCAAAAAAAGCGGCTTGGACGTTCAATGGTAAAGTGAATTGTGTTGAACGTATGGACGAACTCGCTGCGAGTTATCCGATTGACATTATTATCAATCTCGCAGGTGCGAGAATACTGGGGTGGTGGTGGACTTCCGCGCGCCAAGCAGCATTGAGAAAAAGCCGTATAGATCTCACTCAAAATGTAATCGATTGGATTTCCGCAGCACAACAAAAACCTGAATTATTATTGTCTGCATCTGCGATTGGTTTTTATGGCGTTCAGGCAGAAAGTGATAATACAGAGTTAACGGAGGAGAGTCCGACTCAAAATATTTTTATGGCGAAGCTTTGTCACGATTGGGAGGTTGTGGCGCAATCTGCGCGTCAATATGGCGTGCAGGTAGCATGCATGAGATTTGGTTTGGTGTTGGGGCAGCAGGGGTCTTTGCCCTTATTGCTATTGCCCATTAAATTATTTTTAGGTGGAAGATTGGCAAGCGGAAAGCAATGGATGTCGTGGATTCATGTGGATGATCTGTTGAGTGGAATTGCTCACCTTTGGCAATTAGCTGAAAAGCCTGAAACAAAAGCGGAGCTCAAACCTGTGTACAATTTCACGGCGCCGGAAGCTCTCTCACAATTTGATTTTAGTAAAGTAGCTGCAAAAATTTTGCATCGTCCATGTTTCTTCCCAACTCCAGGCTGGCCAATGCGCTTGGCTCTCGGTGAACAAGCCGATTTGTTATTGGAGGGCCAAAGAGTTACACCAGCGAATTTGTTAGCCAGCGGGTTCACATTTTTCTACCCTACAGCTGAAAGCGCATTGAGTGATCTTTGTAAATAAAATGGAAAATCAACATCTTCAGCCCACAAACTCTGACGATCAAATCATTATGTTCGATGGGGTGTGCAAGCTGTGTAATGGCTGGAGCCGTTTTATTATTCGGTTTGACACGCATAAGAAATTTAAATTGTGTGCAGTGCAATCTGAAGTGGGGCAGGAAATTTTGGAGCGGTATGGTTATCCCACGGATCATTTTGAAACCATGCTATTGGTAAAGGGTAATCAAATATTGGAGAAGTCGGATTCGTTTTTAGCGATTATGGTCCAGTTGCCTCTTCCGTGGAGTTTGATGGGTATTTTAAAAATATTCCCCAAGACATTCCGCGATTGGTTTTATGACCTAATCGCGTTAAATCGTTATAAAATCTTTGGAAAATATGACGTGTGTATACTTGCAACGGAAGATCACGAAAAAAGATTTTTATGAATTAATCTTTAAATGGCTCCAATACATAGTAAATTCATCCTCAGACCATTTGCCTTTTTCCTTTGCTAGTTGATAAGCGGGTCGCTTTTTTATTTCATTTACAAATGCGTAGCTATTTGGATGTGAAGTACCTGTAATAAATTTATTTGCAAGCGCATCCAACATAAACCCTATCAGAATATCGGCAGCAGTAAATTGGTCGCCTGCAAACCACTGATGCTTTCCGAGATGTTGCTCAATAAGATTGGTTTCATTAGCCAGATTCGCATGCAAATATTCGGCATTAATTTTTTTAATGACTAGTCTTGCAATGGGGCGGACAATAAATGGAATTGCTTGCTCGATTCTGGAAAACAGTTTTGTCATTGCTAAATAGGGCATGAGTGATGCTTCAGCAAAATTTTTCCAGTACAAATAGTTTACTCGTGCGGGGTTCTTAGTAGGTGGAATGAGTATGTCTTTGTCGTAAGTTTCCAGCAGGTAATCAAAAATTGCTCCTGTTTCCGCCAAGGTTACAGCATTGTCAATTAATACCGGAGCTTTACCCAGAGAGTGAACATTGTGTAGAGACTCTCCTGCTTGCCGTGTTTTTTTATCTCTTTCGTGGAAGGTAATGGTGTATTCGAGGCCTAACTCTTCCAATAACCATATGACGCGTTGTGAGCGAGAGTTGGTGAGGTGATGAATGTTTATCATTTTAGAGTTGCACTGAGTAAATGGTGAAAGATTTTAAGGAAGTTTATCACCAATAAAAAGTCGCTGCATTTGAAGGGATGTAGTCACGTGTCGATTGTTATAACTGATGGTGGTAGTGCGGTATTTAATAAAAATCATCGCGCTTGATAATTCAAACGCGATGATCAATACAGTCCCACATTCAACTTTTAAGCTCGATACTACTCAAGATTCATACAGCTCGCATAGTAACTAACGCTTGCAGGCCAATCCGAAAATATTCCTATCACACCAACATCTTTGGCTAACACATCCAAAACATTTAACATGTCGCCGTCGTTGTTTAATGCTGGGTTAATAGTTTGGTAGTACCAGCCGCCACCATTTTTAAGTGGACCTGCGCGCTCAAATGACCAGGTAATAATATCCAGTCCAGCTGCTTTAGCATTGCGTGCGTACTCGGAAGGAATAATTTTATTTTTGCTGTCTAACGCAACCAGTGCCCAAATCGGTGGTGCGACAATGTTTACGCCTTTTGCAGCGAGTGTGCGTAATTCATTTAACGTGGGAAGATCTTGCGGTGTATCTGCGTCATCTAAATAAACGGCTTGTTTACCAAATCTAGGTTCGTGGCTTATCCAGTAAAGAACGTCTTGTTGGTCAAATGATTGTGGCCATACATCACGAGGCTTCACGCCTGCTTCGTAATATTCATCAATCAGCTGTTGCGCATAATCTGCTTGGGTATAGGTGCCTTGATAAGGCATAGGCACGCTGGCGGATTTTAATTCTGGTGTAAATTTTACGCCAAGTTTTTTAAATAATTGAATACTTTCCGCATGCGTTAATAGAGTGCCTTTTCCTGCGTATAAGTCCGTACGCCAGCTCGGTGTGCCAGCAATGTATTCTTCGACTGTTGTTGCCTTGGGATTAAAGCCATCCATTTTTCCTTGCAAGCTTTTGAATTCAGCGAGGGTTATATCTGTTGTACAGCAATTTGCCGTAGCAGGTTCACCGGTTAATGCATTTGCGGGTGTAAACGGTTGCGTACATTTTGAGGCGAGCGCGGGTATGGACAAAATATTCGTGGTTGTGTGTAAATCGCATTGTGAATGACGACAAACAAGTTGTTTATCTTTCGTGAAAGTTACATCGCACTCTACAACACCGGCACCCATTTTGGCTGCAGCTTCATAGGATTCCTTAGTGTGTTCAGGGAATTGCAAAGGTGCGCCGCGATGTGCGATTGAAAAATCAGTTTTTTTAAACGGGCCAGACGCACATTGCTGTAACTTTGTTTTAAGCGGGCTTGGATCCATGTCCTCTACTAAATAAAATGGGCGCGGGCCCAATTGTATTGGTGAGTTCTGGTGATGAATAGTTGGTCTTTCTTTATCGCGATCTTCATGTGGCGCTGGGCCGCGATTATTATCCGCACTTACATGAAATGAGCAGAGCAGCGTAAAAATTGTTAAATATTTTAGGCGACCTAATTGCGTAAACATTAGCTAATCCTCGTATGAGTTAAGAGCCGTTAGAGTGTTAAACGGTAGGATTAGGCTAGCGTGTGAATGTGAAAGTCTTTTGCTACTTTTGTGACAAATAAAAAACCACCGCATCCGTTGAGGCAGATACAGTGGTGAAAATGGGTTCGACCTTTGTGGATATGGCCATAAACGCAATGGACGAAAGTGGTTTGGGTGTGTGGAGTACCCAAGAATCAATACGGCGAGTGGTGGTCGGGTATTGAGTTATTGCACCGAATTTGTATGCCAGGCTCTTATGATTCGGCGATGTTCGATAATGTTGTCGACGCATTATCAACACTAACAAGTATTGCCACTACTTCACTCCTTGAGTGGCAGCTTCCGTAGCATCAAGCTCCTTTGATTATTTCCCGGTGGCAATACTGGTATTCAGGGTAACGGGTTTTTCGTAGGTAAATGGCTGCAATAATTCATCCGGCTTACCTTTGCAGGCTTTAGCCAAAAGCTCACGGCGTTGCGCAAGTAAAATACCAATGGCTTCGCTGTGTTGCTCATCGATGCCTGGAATATTGTCTTCAATTAATTGGGTGATGCTGGCTGCAAGCTCTAAATACTTATCGTGTTCTTCTGCAAGTTTTTTATCTTCAAACATACTGCCATCCCGATCACATAGCCATACGGCGACTACCGACATAATATTACCTCGTGGTTATACTGTTTTTTTATACAGTATCGCCGAGCCATATATTTGTCAATCGGTTTTTCTTAGGGGCGCATACAGTCTTTAACAATTGCGTGCAAATACTGCCTACTTTTCATAAGAGTGAATACTTACACTGGACTTAATCCTCGTGGCTCACAGGGGTCTATCCAAAGGGTTCGTTTGGTTGAATTGGAGGTACCCATGAAGAAATCAATAGCATTTACTTTCGCGATCTTTATCACCTTGCTTTTGGGCGGTCAAAAACTTTACGCCGCTGATGCCGGACAATTTTATGTGGGTTTGGACATTGGTTCGATAAGCGTAAAAGCTGATGGCCCGAAGAACGATCCCTCGTTTGTTGCCGGTCAGAAATTCAAGGGTTCGGATTCCGTTTACGGATTGCATGCCGGGTTTCAATTTACGGAATGGTTTGCGGCAGAAGTTAGTTTTATGGATTTTGGTAGTACAAGTCATAGCTTTACGCTTAGAGATGACATTTTCTTTCTCGTTCAGCCTAACGATACTCGAACGGTTGATGCGAAGGGAGCTTCGCTCGTAGGCACATTTAGTCATCCGGTCAGTTCACGTTTGTCATTGTTAGGTGTTGTAGGCATCGCTTCGGTGGATTTGGACATTAAACATTCTGGCGGCTATTCGCCATTTGCTGGCAGTCTTTTGGAGAGCATTAGCTTCTCAGAGCAAGGGTTCCTGTACGGATTTGGTGCCAAATATGCTGTAAGCAAATCGTTTGCTGTGCGAGCTGTAGTGCGTCGCAATGAGGTGGGTGATTTTACGCTGGATGCTGTAAGCCTCGGCCTCGAATACAGCTTTTAAGCGAAGCCTTTAAGTCAGCTCTATACTTCAACTGGCGACGGGATTTTGTTGTCAATTGCGTGTGAATAAAAAGCCACAGGAATCCGGCTTAATCCAGACTGTATCTTCCTACCCAGACCATGGATAATACGCGGTCACTAGCCGCCATTATTTAGGAATTTGTGTGTCTGAGCCTGCTCCGCTGAAAGTGCCACCTCCCAAACGTAATATGCTGCGCTCAAGTGCTATCACTGGGGCTATGACGATGATGTCGCGCGTTACGGGTTTGGTGCGCGATCAGTTGCAGGCTTATTTCCTAGGGGCGGGCAGCGATGCAGATGCTTTTAATGCCGCATTTCGTATTCCGAATTTCTTTCGCCGCTTATTTTCGGAAGGTGCATTCTCCCAAGCATTTATTCCAGTGTTGTCGGAATATCGGGCCAAGGGTTCACAAGAAGCACTCAAAAATTTAATTGATCGCGTGGCGGGGTGCCTAGGCTCCACGTTAATTCTGGTCACGATTTTAGGTGTGATAGGTGCGCCCGTACTCGGCGCTCTCTTTGCGTCTGGTTTTATGTCCGATCCGGAAAAATTCGATCTTTATACTTCTCTTATTCGCATCATGTTTCCGTACTTGATGCTGATTTCACTCAGCGGATTTATGGGTGCGATCCTCAACAGCTATGACCGTTTCGCAATATCTGCATTTACGCCGGTGCTGCTGAATATAGTCTCGATTTTCGCCATGCTTTTTGTGGCGCCCCGTTTAGGCTCGGTACCATTTGCACTTGCATGGAGTGTGTTATTTGCAGGGGTACTTTCCATTGCATTTCAGGCACCACATTTGAAACGAATGCATTTGCTGCCGTCCCCGAAGATCGACTGGAAAGACCCTGGAGTGAGGCGCATTCTTGCGCTTATGGCGCCGGCATTGTTTGGAGTGTCGATTAGCCAAATCAACACACTAGTGGATTCAATTGCCGCATCCTGGTTGCCCGAAGGCAGCATCACGTGGCTGTATTATTCAGATCGTTTGGTCGAATTGCCACTGGGGATATTCGCGGTCGCCATTGGTACTGTGATTATGCCGAGCCTCTCGCGTTTGCATGCTAACGAGTCGACCGAAGATTTCAGTAAAACGCTGGATTGGGCAATTCGAATGATCATTTTGATCGCGCTGCCTGCGACACTTGCCTTGGTCATTCTGGCTAAACCGGTCATTTTTACGCTCTTCCAGCACGGCAGGTTTGATCAATACGCAGCGGTTATGTCTTCTTATAGTCTGCAAGCCTACGTATTGGGGTTGCTGGCATTTATGTTAATCAAAGTCCTTGCACCGGGTTACTTTGCTCGCCAGGATGTTAGAACTCCGGTCAAAGTCGGCATAATCGCCATAGTTTGTGGAATCACACTCAAGGTGATCATTGTTTATCCCTTACACAATCTTTGGCAGATCGGCCACGTTGGTTTGGCAATATCGACCGCTTTTGCAGCCTATGTGAATGTGGCTTTGTTGTATCGCGGCTTGCGTAAACGGAACGTTTATATACCGTCCTCTGGTTGGATCAAAACTTGGCTTAGGTATGGGCTTGCCAATGCACTTATGGTGATAGTTCTTGTGACCGGTACCTACTACTTGAATGACTGGGCAGCATGGGGTGTTTTGGAGCGCGCAGTTTCGCTCTTAGGTCTTTGTGTAGCGGGCGGTATGTCATACATCATCGGCTTGGGGGTGGCGGGTTTCAGGCCAAAAGATTTTCGTGCGCCACATTAACAGCAGCGCGCGCGCCTCCTGTATACTTCTCGCCCTTTAAATCCGGATAACAGGTGACAATAATCCGTGCAGATAGCGCAACGAGAATTTATTCGCGGACTTCACAATCTTCGCCCTGAACACAAAGGTTGTGTAGCGACCATTGGGTCTTTCGATGGCGTCCATCTGGGGCATCAGCTCATTTTGCGCCAGTTGATTCAGATCGCTCGTGAGCAAAGTTTACCTGCCGTGGTCATCGTATTTGAACCACAGCCGCAAGAGTTTTTTGCTGGCGATAAAGCTCCCGCGCGCCTCATGCGTATGCGTGAAAAATTGGAAGCGCTATGGGCTGTTGGCATCGATAAAGTGTTATGTCTGCATTTCAATCAAGAGTTACGCAGCCTTTCTGCCGATCAATTCATAGATCGTGTTTTGGTGGACGGTTTAGCAGTAAAACATCTGGTCGTCGGTGATGACTTTCGTTTCGGTTGTGATCGCAAAGGCGATTTTGCGTTGTTGCAAAGCCGCGGAACAGAGTTGGGTTTTGCAGTAACAGATACGCATACGCTGGAGATTGATGGTAAGCGTGTAAGCAGCACCCGCATTCGCCAGTTTCTAGAAGCGGGTAATTTTGTGGAAGCGGAAAAATTATTAGGCAAGCCCTACGGTATTTATGGGCATGTCGTTTATGGCAAACAGCTTGGCCGTCAGCTAGGCGTGCCGACAGCGAATGTCGATTTGCGTCGTTATCGCTCCCCGTTGCATGGCGTATTTGCGGTAACTGCGGTTTTTAAAGATGGCGCGCAAGTACAAGGTGTTGCAAACGTTGGTGTGCGCCCAACGGTCAACGGCTTGAAAAAACCTTTGCTCGAAGTGCATTTATTTAATTTTTCGCGCGATATTTATGGCGCAGTGATTGATGTGGTATTTCATCATAAATTGCGTGACGAGCAAAAGTTCGGATCACTCGATGAACTAAAAGCGCAGCTGCAAACGGATATCAAACAGGCAAAAGCATTCTTCATTAATTAAGGTTTCGTTGACCTTTACAAGAAGGTTTTTATGAGTGGCATCTGGGAACAAATTGGTTCGACAATAGCGGCCGAATTTTCTGACTTAAAAGATGTAACAGAAATTACGCGCATCAGCTTGCGTTTGCTTATCGCAGCAATATTAGGTGGCTTGTTAGGCTACGAGCGTGAGCAACGCGGTAAATCCGCCGGTGTTAAAACCCATATGCTGGTGTGTATAGGTGCGGCTCTATTTGTGTTGATTCCGCAAGAAGCAGGTGTGATTGCTGAAGCTGATTTAAGCCGGATTATGCAGGGGATTATTTCGGGCATTGGTTTTCTCGGTGCAGGCGCCATATTAAAAGGTACCGATGAAAAAGACCTCAAGGGTCTAACCACGGCTGCAGGCATTTGGTTGACCGCAGCCATAGGTGTCGCAGCAGGATTGGGGCGTGAATCGTCCGCAATTCTCTGTACAGTGTTGGCGCTAATAGTACTGGTTGCCATTCCCAAAATGGCCGGATTAATTGATCGTAAAGACAATTCATAATTTCAAATTTTTTATACAGATATTCTAGATAAGTTGACCGTGATGACTGATTACAAAGCAACATTGAATTTACCCAATACTGATTTTGCGATGAAGGCAAATTTGGCTCAACGTGAGCCGGAAATGCTGAAGCAATGGCAAGCGAATAATGTTTATCAAAAAATTCGCGCCGCGCGTGTAGGTCGTGAGCAATTTATTTTGCATGACGGCCCACCTTACGCGAACGGTGATATTCATATCGGCCACGCGGTAAATAAAATTCTCAAAGACATTATCGTCAAAAGTAAAACCTTAAGTGGTTTTGATGCGCCTTATGTTCCCGGTTGGGATTGCCACGGTTTGCCTATCGAACACAATGTTGAGAAAAAGCTCGGCAAAGCAGGCGATAAAGTTGATGTAAAAACGTTTCGTCAAAAATGCCGTGAATATGCAGCCAAGCAAGTAGAAGGGCAGAAGGCTGACTTCGTTCGTCTCGGCGTTTTAGGTGATTGGGATAAACCTTATCTCACCATGGATTTCAAATTCGAAGCGGACATTATTCGTTCGCTTGGAAAAATCGCAGAAAATGGCCATTTGCACAAGGGCTTTAAGCCTGTGTACTGGAGCGTGGTGGGCGGTTCTGCGTTGGCTGAAGCCGAGGTTGAATATCAGGATAAAACCTCTTTCTCTATCGATGTAAAATTTGCATTTGTCGATCAGGCAGCAATCGCTAAATCCATTTCCGATTTATCAGGAAATGGAAAAATTTCATTGGTGATTTGGACTACAACGCCATGGACATTGCCTGCAAACCAAGCAATCTCTGCAAACGCAGAAGTAGATTATGTGCTTGTGCAGTTTGGCGATGAACGTTTGTTAGTTGCTGAAACATTGGCGGCTGGTGTTTTCGCACGCGCAAAAGCTGACGGCTTTGATTACGATGCCGGCAAAATCGTAGGGCGAGTAAAAGGCGATGCGCTTGAAAAATTATTGTTGCAACATCCATTCTACAATCGCCAAGTTCCTGTTTTATTAGGCGACCACGTTACTACAGATGCTGGTACAGGCTTTGTACACACTGCTCCAGATCACGGTGCAGACGACTTTAATGTCGGCGTCAAATATGGAATCGGTACGCTTAATTATATCGACGATAACGGTTATTACCGCGCAAATGTAGAAACCTTTGAGGGTGACCATGTTTATAAAGTTGATGAAAAAGTTGTCGCATTATTAATTGAAAATAATGCGTTACTTGCTCAAGGTAAAATCACGCACAGCTTCCCCCATTGCTGGCGCACGAAAACCCCGCTGATTTTCCGTGCGACACCGCAGTGGTTTGTGAGTATGAGCAAAAATAATTTGCGCGATCAAGTAGCGAAAGCTGTTGATGGTGTGCAGTGGGTGCCGGACTGGGGTAAGGCGCGTATTGATGCCATGCTTGCGACATCACCAGATTGGTGTATTTCTCGCCAGCGCACTTGGGGTGTTCCTATTGCATTGTTTGTGCATAAAGAAACGCAAGAATTGCATCCAAAAACATCCGAGCTGATTGAAGCTGTTGCGAAAAAAGTTGAGCAAAGCGGAATGGATGCCTGGTTTGATTTGGATGCAGGAGAATTGCTAGGTGCTGACGCAGAACAATATTCCAAAGTTACTGACACTTTAGATGTGTGGTTTGATTCTGGTGTGACTCACTACGCCGTATTAGAACAACGTGCTGGTTTGCGATTCCCTGCAGATTTATATTTAGAGGGTTCGGATCAACATCGTGGCTGGTTCCAATCATCGCTAAAAACATCCATGGCGATGAACAATGTTCCACCCTATAAAACAGTGTTGACACACGGTTTTGTTGTGGATGCGCAAGGCCGCAAGATGTCGAAATCTATCGGCAATGTGATTCCTCCACAAAAAGTTATGAATGATTTGGGTGCAGACGTTTTACGTCTTTGGGTGGCTGCTACAGATTTCAGTACTGAAATGAGTGTGTCTGATGAAATTTTAAAACGCACTGCGGATTCTTATCGCCGCATCCGTAATACCGCGCGTTTTATTTTGTCTAATTTAACTGGTTTTAATCCAGTAACTGATGCTGTGCCTGTTGAAAATATGTTGCAGCTAGATCGCTGGATTGTTGGTCGCGCAGCGCAACTGCAACAGGAAATTATTAATGCCTACGATTCTTATCAGCTGCATTTAATTTATCAAAAGCTGCATAATTTTTGTGTTGTTGAGTTGGGTGGTTTTTATCTCGATATCATTAAAGATCGTCAGTACACCACAAAAGGTGACTCACTCGCACGTCGTTCTGCACAGACTGCTTTGCAACATGTTATTGAAGCCATGGTGCGCTGGATTGCTCCAATCTTAAGTTTCACTGCGGATGAGATTTGGCCCACTATAAATGGTGCTCGCGAAGAAAACGTATTTGTTTCTGAGTGGTATAAGTTGCCTGCTGTGCCGTCAGATACCTTTAGTGATAACTATTGGGTATTAGTCGCGCAAGTTAAAGACGCCGTTAACAAGGTGCTCGAAGCCAAGCGCGGAGCAGGTGAGGTTGGCGGTTCGCTAGGTGCAGAAGTTATTTTATATTGTGATGAAAAATTACAAACTGAATTGCAAAAGCTCGCCAATGAATTGCGTTTTGTTTTGATAACGTCAACGGCCGAGGTTCGCGCATTGACCGATAGATCTTCAGTGGAAGATCAAGGCGAGACGACAGATGTTTCGGGTTTATTTGTTGCAGTGAAAAAATCTGATCACGCCAAATGTGCGCGCTGCTGGCATCACCGTGCAGATGTGGGCACTAATTCCAAACATCCGGAAATTTGTTTGCGTTGCGTAGAAAATGTTGACGGTTCCGGTGAAAGCCGTCATTTTGCATAACCAAATGTTAGTCTTATTTAGAGAAGAGAAAAGTTCATGCGCGATTTAACGCTAGGTCCAGGCACTCGGGTCACTATGCATTTTGCGTTGCGTATGCCTGATGGCGAATTAATCGATTCGAATTTCGAGAAAGAGCCCGCAACCTTTACGGTAGGCGATGGCAATATGTTACAAGGTTTCGAACAAGCAATTTTTGGGTTGCAAGAAGGTGATCGTAAAACTGTCGTGATAAAACCCGAACACGGTTTTGGTCAACGCAATCCTAACAATATTCAGGAAATTCCGCGCGGTCAGTTCGAGGCAGGTTTACAATTGGAAGAGGGCTTGGTGCTGTCTTTTGCAGATGCACAAAAAACCGAATTACCAGGCGTTATAAAAAGATTTAATGACGATGTTGTCACAGTGGACTTCAATCATCCACTTGCCGGGCGTGATATTGTATTTGAAGTAGCGATTCTGAAAATAGAACCTGCGCAGGTTCATTAATATTTTTAAATCGTTTGGTAAATACTGCTGTTAATGAAATTGTTGCTGTAATAAATAGGTATACGCATGACGGAAATTAAACTTGCCAATCCTCGCGGCTTCTGTGCCGGTGTTGATCGTGCTATTGATATTGTCAATCGCGCGCTTGACGTCTTTGGGGCGCCTATTTATGTTCGTCACGAGGTTGTACACAACAAGTTTGTTGTTGATAGTCTGCGTGATCGCGGTGCTATTTTTGTAGAAGAGATTAATCAAGTTCCTGACGATGTCATTTTAATTTTTAGTGCCCACGGTGTGTCCCAAGCAGTACGCAAAGAAGCAGAAAATCGCGGTCTGCAAATTTTTGATGCAACTTGTCCTTTGGTGACCAAGGTTCATATTGAAGTTGCTCGCTACAGTCGTGAAGGTCGCGAATGTATTTTAATTGGCCATGAAGGTCACCCTGAAGTAGAAGGGACAATGGGACAATACAGTAATAGTAGAGGTGGTGAAATTTATTTGGTTGAAGATGAATCCGATGTTGAGTCTTTAATTGTTAAAAACCCAAACGCCTTAGCTTATGTAACACAAACAACCTTATCTATGGATGACACTGCAAAAGTCATTGACGCTTTGCGTAAAAAATTTCCAAATATTAAAGGCCCTCGCAAAGACGATATTTGCTATGCAACCACAAATCGTCAGGACGCTGTTCGTCAACTTGCACTTGAATGCGATTTGGTTCTAGTTGTGGGTTCACCCAATTCCTCAAACTCAAATCGCTTGCGCGAATTGGCTGAACGCTGTGGTACCGAAGCTTACTTAATTGATGGGCCCGATGACATCAATCCAATCTGGATTAAAGAAAAAAATTCAATCGGTATCACTGCAGGTGCATCCGCACCTGAAGTTTTAGTTAAGCAAGTCATCGAAAAATTACAAAAATGCGGCGCAACCATACCAAAAGAAATGGACGGCACTCCTGAAACTATCAGCTTTTCTCTACCAAAAGCGTTACGACAATAATCGTTCTGCTTCCACCCCGTATTCTCAGTCCTTAGCGTGGTTGGTCTTCACATTCTTGTTCGGTTATTTCGTTCACTCGAACACGTCCGCCACGCGCTAAAGTTAATTCATACCCAGTCCCTTTCGTCTCCGGGCAAATCGTAAACGTTCCTGCCTGAAATGCACCAGTATCAGATCCTCTTGCATTTCTACTTTCACCCGTTCCTATGTAGGAAACGTAATTTTTGACAGGTCTATTGCCAGTAATGTGAACACCGTCGAATTTTTCGTGTTGCTGTATAATATTTTCGTCAGAACCTCGTAAGCCATCATTATTCTCATCGATAAAAATTTCCCAGCCATCACCCCATTCGTGATGTTTAACAATGGTTGCTCGATTATTAGAGAAAACGGCTTGAGCTCGCGTAAGTTGCAGTGCTTCTTGCAAACTTAGCATAGCGGTCTTTACACGAGAGTTTTGGATTTGGGCTGAAAAACTTGGTAGGCCGATAGTTAGCAGTATTGCTGCAACGCTAAGAGTGATAAGAAGCTCAATAAGAGTAAAACCAAAAGAACGCATTTATTCCCTCCATGGAAATATATCCGAGTTATTAGAGTGGGCCTGAAAGCCACTCATTCATCCTTGATGACCACATATCAGAAGACAGACGCGGTCATAAATCACCTGTGTTAAGGTTTGGTTAATATAATCGCCAGCAAAAGTTTCGTCTAGGCGCTTAAACCGGTTTTAATGAGTGGTGCATCATGTTTAAAAAGCAAAAAGCATTTACCTTGATTGAATTGCTAACAACCTTGACTGTACTTGGGGTCGTTATTGGAGTAGCGGTACCCAGCTTTAACTCTCAAATATTAAATAGCAGATCCGCCACCCTGGGTGAAGATTTTGCTTCCGCTTTAAATTTGGTGCGGTCTGAGGCGGTTAAACGCGCTCATCGAGTATCTCTCTGCGCGAGCATTGATGGGACTACATGTTCAACAAATGCCACTGATTGGACTAGCGGGTTCATAGCTGTCGTTGATTATGCAGACTCTGATAATGCCGCTGATCCCTTACTGACTGATGATGACAATCCAAACAGCACCATAATTCATGTATGGGATAAACAAGACGCCAAAGCTCAAATTAGCATCAAGCGTGATGCTACTCCCGTATCGTTTATTCGTTATACCCCACTCGGTACACTCGCGCGCGTTGGAAGCGGAGCTATCACCGTTGATGCAGAAATGCGTAATTGTAAAGGGGATTCAAGGCGATTAATAACAGTTGGGCTCTCAGGATTAGTTGGTATTGAGCGTAAGCCCTGTAGTGTCTACTAGGATTTTAAAAGATTGAGGTTTACATGACTAAATTAAATTTACAAAGGCAGCGTGGGGTGGGGCTTATAGAAGTTCTGGTCACACTACTCATATTGTCCACTTCATTAATTGCACTTACCGCCTTACAGACCCGCTCGTTACAATTTAATCATGGTTCTTATTTAAGATCACAAATGAATATTTATGCCTATGACATTCTTGAACGCATGCGTATTAACCCTGTGAATTTGGATGCAAATTATTCAACTCCACTCGCAGCGTTCGATATGGCGTCTTCGCCTGCTAGTTCCGCTCAAAATCATTTGGATGTGTATGAATGGCGTAGAAACATAGCAACTAGTTTTCCTGATGGGCAAGGTGGTATTGAATGCGATGACGTTGATAGAACTTGCAGGGTTACGATTAGGTGGACCGAGGTAAATGTCACTGACCAAGAAGCCGATGCTTTGATTGAATCTGACAGATTCTCCACATTTGAATATACAGCCAGGCTTTAAGGAGTTGATGTATGCGTAAACAGTTAGGGCTGTCGCTAGTCGAGCTTATGATTTCCATTACCCTGGGCCTAGTCCTAATGACTGGTGTCGTGCAAATGTTTTTGTCGAGCAAAGTGGTGTTTAACAATCAGCAAGCATTATCGCGAATTCAGGAAACAGGAAGGCTTGCAATAGATTTTATTTCACGCGATGTACGCATGGCTGCTTATTACGGTTGCTTCAGAATTACTGGTCAGGTTGGCAACATTTTGCAACCTAGTGCTGGGCTCACAATTGGCGGGCTTCATGAAAGCTTTGATCAGGGGATAAGAGGTTACGATTCACCAGATGATCTTCCTCACGGGGCTGCGACAGATTTGGGGGCAACTATAGATCCAGTCGAAGACGCTAGTGTGCTCGTGGTTAGGGGGGGAACCCAAGTCGGGTATGTTATTAGTGGAAGTAGCAATAATAATTTATTCGCGTATTCAGAGACTGCAAAGGACTCTGATGGGTGCGTTGGAGCATTGTGCGAAAAACCAGGCTCTGTCGGCCTTGTAGCTGACTGCTCAAAAGCACGTGTTTTTAGGATAAATACATTAGCTGTCACGGGAACAACCCTAACGGTAAACCATTTGGATTTGTGGTCAGATTTTGTCAGTGGTGAAGTGTTGCCTATGAACACTATCGTTTATTTTTTGGCGACACGAGAAGGCGCTACTGTTCCTAGTTTATGGCAAAAAACAAACCTTGAACCGGCAGTAGAACTGCTCGAAGGTGTTGAAAAAATGCGTGTCACTTATGCGACAGCTAACGGTGACGGGGTTTTGGATCAAGGCTATCGTTTGGCTTCAGCTCTCGCACTAAATGAATGGGCTCAGGTTGTTTCAGTTCGGCTAGAGCTCGTAGCCAGAAGCTTAGAAAAAAATGTGTTGAGCGAGCCCCAGCCTTACACATTTGAAAATGAAGAAATTAATCCTGGTGAAGCAGATGCAGCTGATCGCAGTTTGCGCCAAGTATTTACCTCCGTTGTAACTATTCGTAGTCGTATGACACTCAATTAAAGCGGATTAAATTTATGAAGAACAAGTTCATCCTAAATGCAAACCTTACCATACGATCCGAAAGCGGTATGGTTCTAATTATAGGCTTAGTAATGGTTTTGCTACTAAGTATTATTGCTTTGGCTGCCATTCGTGGCTCGGGTCTTCAGGAGTCCATGGCGGGGAACATGCGTGAAAAAAATGTCGCGTTTCAGGCTGCCGAATCGGCTTTACGCGAGTGCGAAGAGCGTGATCTCGGGCCCGCAAGAGCTACATTTCCTCCGCCCACTTGTTTGGATGGATCAGGTGCCTGCAATGATTTAGATAAGACTCCAGCGAATTCCCCAGTAAACAACGATGTATTTTGGAGACAGAAAGCGCGAGCCATTGAAGTGGAAATTCCTGATGTTGTCAGTCAACCAACTTGTCTTGTAGAGGTGCTTCAAAATACAGATCCGAAGGCAAGCGCAGCAGCTATCGGTAGTGGTATAGGAAGAGGATCATTATTAAAAACGGGTTTCCCAACGCCATATAGAGTTACTGCTCAGGGTGTCGGGGCAATGGAGACAACGCCGGCTGTAGTCCAGTCAACCTTCAAACGTTTCTTTCAGTAGGCGGGTACATCATGTTAAAGCAAGAGTTTGTTAATTTAGTAAACCCACGGTATTTGGCTCGTTTGACTGCAATTTTAATGCTGCTATTGACGGCTGGGGTTGCCCGTAATGCTACTGCTATTCCAGATCAAAGCCCTCTTTTTCTGAAGAATTCTGTTGTCCCTATAATGATGCTCAACATGTCCAGGGATCATCAATTATTTTTTAAAGTATATGATGATTACAGTGATATCACTGACGCAAATGGTGGGGAACCCGACGGAATTCCAGATCGAACTTTTAATGGCAAGTATGATTATTATGGTTATTTTGATAGCGGAAAATGCTACAAGTACAATACAAGTAATAATCGATTTGAACCATCTAGAGTAAGTGATCCTAGTAATAAAGGTTATTGTAACTACAGTGGTGGCAGCGGAGAGTGGAGCGGAAATTTTTTAAACTGGGCTAGCATGACCCGCATGGATGCAATTCGTAAAATTTTATATGGAGGCTATCGCTCAACAGACTCAAATACGGATACGGTTCTTGAAAGAGCGTTTTTACCACATGATGCCCATTCATTTGCTAAATTTTACGACGGCAATGACATTGATAAACTAACGCCATTCAGCGTTCCAGAGTTGGTGTCGAATACCACAGCTACCGGTATCACTATCTGTAATACCACCGCTGGGACCGGCTATTCACAATCTGCTACTGCTGCGCCGTTGATTCGAGTTGCAAAAGGTAACTACACTTTGTGGGCCAGTAATGAACGGTGGCAATGCAGATGGGATGGTGCTGCCAATGGAAATAACGCTACTGCATCAGGAATAAATGCCTACACTGCTGCGCCCGCTTCCACATCTTCGAATAAATTAGGGAGTGGTTCTGCTGCAGGTGAATATTACGTTCGGGTTCAAGTATGTAAAAGTGCAACAGGTGTTAGTCCAGAGGATAATTGTCAACAATATCCTAGTGCTACCTATGCTAATAAACCCACCGGGTTACTTCAAACATATGGAGAAACCAGTCAACTTAATTTTGGTTTAATTACCGGGACGTACGGTAAGAACAAATCAGGTGGCGTGTTGCGTAAAAATGTTGGCAATATGCTGGATGAAATTAATACAACAACTTATGGTACTTTTAAATCTGCTCCCACAGGCGGCGGAATAATCAATACGTTAAATTTATTTCGCCTTTTTGGTTATAACTTTACTGACGGCCTTTACTATGCGTCCCCATCAAGCAGTAGTAGCGATAATTGTATCTACGGAGTGTCCAGCTTTACAGAGGGCACTTGTTCAAATTGGGGAAATCCGCAATCAGAGATTTACTACGAATCTTTGCGTTATCTCGCTGGAGCAACTGCTACAGCAGCGTTTAGTAATTCAAACTCGACGACGGATGCCGGGTACATTTCTGGATTAACTCAGGCTTCATGGAGTAAACCTCTTACAAGTAGCAATGTGTGTGCCCCTTTAAGCGTTTTACAGTTCAATGCTTCGTCTAACTCATATGATGTAGGTTCCTCCGGGTATACTAATTTAGGCGCTATTGGTCTAGGGAGTTCGGCGGCGTTAGACAGTGCTACTAATCAAGTTGGCAATTTGGAGTTGATAACGGGTACATCTCGGTTTGTAGGTATGCTTACAAGCGCCACTATCGGTTCAGCACCTAACGGAAATCAGCTTTGTACTGCGAAGACTATTGATAACTTATCCAATGTAAGTGGTACATGTCCAGATTCCCCTCGATTGGACGGTAGTTATAATATGGTGGGTCTCGCCAGGCACGCTCGTAAAACAGGTATTCCCATTGCTGGCTTAAATACCACCAAAACCGTGCGCACCTACGGAGTAGCTCTAGCACCCGCTCTTCCTAAAGTTGAGGTTCCTGTGCCCGGCTCTACCAGAGGGCAAAAAGTTATCATTCAGCCTGCTTGTAGGAACAACAGCCCGACTCCAGATACTAACTGTGCGATTGTAGATTTTAAAATTGTTAGCCAACTATCTAATGTAACCATTAGTTCAACCGGCACCTCCCTTGACGGCAAAGTGGGTAACCAGGGCAAGCTCTACGTGAACTGGGAAGACACTGAGCAAGGTTATGATTATGATCAGGATATGTGGGGCGTGATTGAGTATGCCGTGACGGCCACAAAGGTAATGGTTAAAACCCAGGTTTTCGCCCAATCTACGCCCAATATTCTGGGCTTTGGATACGTCCTCACAGGCACAAGTGGTGACGGTTTTAACGTTCAGTCCGGTATTAATAATTTTACGTATGGAACCACTTGTACAGGCTCAAATTGTACTTGTTGGTCCGGCTCTGGCTCTACAGGCGTCTGCAATGTGGCTACTGCCCGGTCTCAGATATATGATGTCGCCGCTTCATCAGCGAGCTTTCTAGAGTCTCCTCTTTATTACGCTGCTAAATGGGGTGGATATGCCCAGGACTTCGCCAATGCTAATGCGGCTAATTTGGACGCGGCAATCAAGAATAGAGATCCAAGCGATACCTATTTCTTTGCGACTGACCCTAAAGACTTAGCAAAAAAAATAAAAGATGCATTTGATACCATTGCTAACGATGTAGGAGCGTCTGCTTCTGTAGCGACAAGCTCTTTCTATTTGACAGAGGGAGCATACGTCTACCAATCAAAATTTACGAGTCAGGTTTGGAATGGCGTTCTTGAGGCGTATAAATTTGATGAGACGGGCAATCTGTCGGATAACCCGGTGGTAAGCACACTAGGTACTATGCCTAAAAATTCCTCCGGCCGAAGTGTGTATACCTACAATGGCACCTCGTTGGTGAGTTTGGCGTGGGCAAATTTAACCTCAACTCAACAAAGTTTGTTGCAGCTTCCAGGTGATCCCAATGCTTCTTACCCTCAGTATAGGGTTGATTGGTTACTAGGCAACGCAACGCACGAAAATGCAACAGAAGGTTTCCGGAATCGCGGAACTGGCCTTGCAAGAAACATATTGGGGGATTTGGTTAACTCCAGCCCTGTATATGTCGGTAGCTACAATTATGGATATAGTCTCTTGCCGGGCGATGCTGGTTCCGACTACGCGGAATACGTTAGTAATAAAAGGCTTAAACGTATCTTTGTTGGGGCTAACGATGGAATGTTACATGCCTTCGACGCGGAAACCCTAAGAGAGTTGTTCGCTTACATTCCGAACATAGCATTTCCGAAGTTAGCTAAGTTAACTGCGGCTGATTATGGGAAGAGCTCCAACCCGCACCAGTATATTGTGGATGGACCGATTGCGGTGGGTGATGTCTATACCGGGGGTCAATGGAGAACAATAATTGTTGGCACTCTAGGCGCTGGAGGAAGAGGCATTTACGCATTGGATGTCACTAACGAAACACCTAAAGTTCTATTCGAGTTAACCAGCACTAATTACCCCCAGCTAGGGTATGTCTTAGGTGTTCCACAAATAGTGCCAATGGTGAATGGACGATGGGCTGTGATATTTGGTAATGGCGATAGTAGTAGCTCTACCTCACACCTGTTTGTAGTTGATATTGAGGCTCCGTTGAATACCTCATATACCAAAGTTATCAACACAGGTGGCGGGACAGGTTTATCAGCAGTTGAGTTGTTGACCGATTCGTTGGGCCGAGCTTCAAAAGCCTATGCTGGAGATTTGAGTGGAAATATGTGGCGCTTCGATTTATCCGCATCAGCTTTATTAGCCTCTAATCCAAGTGCAACTCCGGTCCAAATTGCAAATACTTGGGCTAAAGATGAGCTTCTTTTTGTAGCTAGAGACGCTGCAAACGCTGCTCAACCCATTTTCGCAGCACCTGTGCTAGGCCTTAACGAGTCAAAAAACAACACTGTTATGGTGTATTTTGGGACAGGTAAATACTACGATTCCGGCGACAATATAGCTAGTGCATCACCAAGGCACAGTATGTACGCCATTGCAGATATAGGGCCAAACGCAAATCCAAATTTGCCTAGTGTGACACGTGCTACCTTGTTGAAAAAGTTATTAAATTCGCCTGTAATTAATTATCGTGTTCAGGAGGCCAATCCTAATTGGGTAACGCAAAATGGCTGGTACATTGATTTTGATGTCACCAATGGTGAAAGGGTGAAAAATACGCCTTTGCTAATCACTGATAAGCTTATTTTTTCAACGCTAATCCCTTCGGCGAATCCTTGTGATAACGGCGGGAGTAGTTGGTTGATGGAAGTCGTTGCAGTCGGGGATAAGTTTATTGGTCAACACGTAATCGACGAGCCTACTGAGCCGTTGCCTCCAATTTATGGAGAGCTTGGTTTCGGTGTTACTCGTAATGGCGAAGGTGAAATCATCATTGGTACTACGGGTAAGCCCCGAGAGGAAGAGGCTAAGCTTGATGATAAAATTACGGGTCGTCAATCCTGGCGTCAGCTGCGTTAACAAATTGAGGTTAAGGTATGAAACATTTTCAAAATCAAAAGGGCTTTTCCTTGATTGAGTTAATGATCGTGATAGGAATAGTTGGCATTCTTGCTTTTGTTGCTTACCCATCATATACATCCGCAGTTATGAAAAGTAATCGTGCAGAAGCAAAAGTTGGATTGACTGAAGTGGCTCAGCAGTTACAACGTTGTTTTACGGCCTTCGGTAGATTTGATGACCCGGATGGTAGAAATAGATGCAGTGTGTGGGAAAGACTAACGACAGGTGATAGTAGGATCACCACCAGTGGCGCCGGTTACTATGATATTACTCTTAGTGATGATCCTGCTCCGACAGCAACTACCTACACTTTGGTCGCCACTCCAGTGAAAGCTCCCCAAACAAAGGATAAGGATTGTGGTCGGATTCTAGTTAATCACGCGGGACAAAAAACGGCCCAAAAGGTGGATGATTCAGACAACGATGATTATTGTTGGAGATAAAAAATCCCGCTTCGGCGGGATTTTTTTTATTCATCATCCAGTCCCAGCTTCTGTAGACGGTATCTCAGTGATCGAAAAGTGATGCCCAGTTTTTTTGCGGCCAGTGTTTTATTCCATCGCACTTTTTCCAAGGCATCGCAAAGAATTTCTTTTTCTACATCTAACAAATAATCATCCAATGAAGAATATTCCGCGCAGCGAGCCGGGTAATCGATGCGGCTATTTCTGTTTTCTGCATTAACTTGCGGTGAGTTTCTGCTAGTGCTGAATTCAACTTTTTCATAAGCCGTGTATGAGCTTGAATCTGTTTGCAGGTGTAAATCGCCCGCATCTATTTCCTCATTTTCGCAGAGGGTGAAAGCGCGTTCCAGAATGTTTTCGAGTTCACGAACGTTTCCTGGGAATTGATAGTCATGCAATTTTTGTAGTGCCGCTAAAGATAATTTAGGGGCGGGTAATTGCATTTCGCGCGCTATTTTTTCCAACAAATAATTCGCGAGTAGTGGAATATCCTCACGGCGCTGCCGTAAAGGTGCGACGCTCAGCTGGATGACATTTAAGCGATAAAATAAATCCTGCCTAAATCTGCCTTCTTTCACTTCGGTATCTAATGATTTGTGAGTTGCACAGAGAATACGGATATCGGTTATTAGCTCTTCTGCAGAGCCAACGGGCCGCACAGATTTTTCTTGAATGGCCCGCAAAAGTTTTACTTGCATATCCAATGGCAAGTCCGCAACTTCATCAAAAAATAAAGTGCCACCTTCGGCCGCTTGAAATAAACCCAATTTATCTTGGTGTGCACCCGTAAAACTTCCTTTCTTGTGACCAAAAAATTCGCTTTCCATTAATTCACGTGGAATCGCACCGCAGTTTACCGCTATAAATGGTTTCGCGGCACGAGGTCCAAGTTCGTGAATAGATCTTGCAACTAATTCTTTACCTGATCCTGATTCACCACTGATATAAATAGGTGCTTGAGAGCGAGCTAATTTTTGAATGCTGCGTGTTAAATCCTGAATGGCTTTGGATTGGCCAATAATAAAACTTTCTGTGGGTAGTTTTTCACTGGTTGGCAATTGACTTGATTGAATGGCGGTATTAACCAGTTTGCGTAATACGTTTAAATCAACAGGTTTTGAAATAAAATCAAAGGCGCCAGCTTTCATTGATTCGATGGCGGTGTCTATGCTTCCGTGAGCAGTGATTACCGCTACCGGCAAACGTGGAAAATATTGTTGGATAAATTCAACCAATTCCAAACCCTTGCCATCGGGCAAATGCATGTCTGTTAAGCACAAGTCGTAAGTTTGTTTTTGTAAAAATTGCTTTGCACGAGTGATACTTTCTGCGCAATCTGTCTCCAACTGCATTCGCCCCAATGTGATCTCAACTAACTCACGAATGTCGGGCTCATCATCAATAACCAGTACGCGTTTTTTTGTCATAAATTCTCAATCTCTTTGCTGTACCAGTACCCACGGTTTAATAACAAGCGCCCATACTAATTTGTCTTGTTCGTACCAAATCTGCGCTTGAGAGTCTTTTACAGCGTCGACCAAACCAGCATCCATCCAGACTTTTATTTGATCGGCATTATCTGCCGTGATCTGAGTGGCGACATAAATTAAATCTAGTGAGTTGTCCACGGCTATGGCGTGACCGCTTGCAAAAAAACGTTGCAGCTCTCGCCACGAAATTTGTGCAGTCTCTAATAATAATTCAGAAGTTAGTTGATGATCATTCATGATTTAGTGACAGTTATTTGTTAGAGCTTGCGCGACTTTGGATTGATTGGAGCGACCTAATGCCTGGCTAATATAATTACCTGCGGTCACTAACGTTGGTAAGTCTAGCCCATGTGAAATATTCAAGCCATTAAGAAGGTAAACTAAATCTTCAGTTGCGATATTACCTGAAGCGCCCGCTGCATAAGGGCACCCTCCCAGCCCAGCGATTGAGCTATCAACAACACTAATACCTGACTCTAATGAAGCATAGATATTTGCGAGCCCTTGGCCATAGGTATCATGCATATGAACGGCGATTTTTTCGATCGGAATATAATTTTCGACTGTTTCAATTAACCTTTTAATTTGATTAGCTGTGCCAACACCGATAGTATCGCCCAACGAAATTTCATAGCATCCCATTGAAAATAATTCTTTTGCAATAGTTGCAACTTTTTCTGCTGCTACATCGCCTGAATAAGGACAGCCGGCAACGCAAGAAATGTAACCACGAACCGGAATTTTTTGCAGCTTGGCTTTGTCGATAAGTATTTCAAAGCGCTTTATGCTTTCACTGATTGAGCAGTTAATATTTTTTTTGCTGAACTCTTCTGAGGCAGCCGCGAAAATGGCCACCTCATCAGCATTAGCTGTTATTGCCCGATCATAGCCTTGAAGGTTGGGTGTAAGGGCTGCATAGGTAACGCCAGTTTTTCGTGTAATACCCAAAAAAACATCCGCACTATCAGCCATTTGCGGCACCCATTTGGGATTTACAAAACTCCCAGCTTCAATATAGGTTAAACCGGCATCTACCAAATTTTCGATAAGTTGAATTTTTATTGATGTTGGAATCGTTTGTCTTTCATTTTGCAATCCATCACGCGGGCCGACCTCTACAACACGAACATGCTTGGGAAAAATCATCTTAATAGTCGCTCTACTTAATCTTCACCCCATCGTGGCATTAGATCTTGATCAACGCCTAGCTGATCTAGAATCCGTGCAACGATAAAATCAATCAATTCATTGATATTTTGAGGTTGCATATAGAAGCCGGGGCTCGCCGGCAAAATTATTGCACCCATATTCGTTAGTTTTAGCATGTTTTCCAAATGTATTGCTGAATAGGGTGTTTCGCGTGGTACTAAAATTAATTGGCGACGCTCTTTTAGCGCTACATCCGCTGCACGCTCAATTAAATTATTACTTGCACCATAGGCGATAGCGGATAAGGTTCCACCGCTTGCAGGGCAAATTACCATTGAACTAGGAGAGCTTGACCCTGAGGCCACTGGAGAAAACCAATCGTCCCGTGCGAGTAATTGAAGTTGATCATCATCCACTTCAAGAATGTCATTAAAAAAAAGCTGCTGTTCTTCGATAGTGTCTGGAAGATCTAAATCCGTTTCTGTACGAATCACCACTTGCGCAGCTGTCGATAACAGTAAATACACCTTGCAGTCAGCGGCTAACAGGCATTGTAAAAGCCTTAAGCCATATTGAGCGCCAGAAGCGCCGGTCATTGCCAGCGTAATTGTTCGTCGCATGAGGGATTTTCTCCGCAAAATGTTAGCGCATTATAAGCAGCAATGGCGCTTTAATAAACAAGGCGCGATTTTATGGTGTCTTTGGAAATGAAATAATTTTAACTTATAGCTACGCGTAATGGTGACCTTATTTTATTTTGAATATGGATGCCAATTTTTGAAATCAAGGAGTAAGCTTTTAGGTGCTGTTAATACTCACACGTCTATGTCGCTACCAGGAGGTTTTATGAATAGCAAATGTAAAAGTGCGTTATCTGGCGGGGTTAAAAAATTATCATTTTTGGGTTTTGGTTTTTTCATGATGTTGAGTAATTTAGCTCATGCAGTATTAATAAATTTTGATGAACTTAATGCAAGCGCTTATGAAGAAGGGCCGTATGGTTTCCCAACTCCATTGACGAATGAATATGAGTCGCAAGGATTAGTGTTTAACTATGCGGCCTATTTACTTGAATGGTCGGGAAGCAAACCAATAGTTTCCTCGCCAAATTATGTTGGCGGCCCAGGTTTTAGTTTTGAATTTGTTGGGGAATTGCCCACCACTGTAAGCTTTTATTTAGGATCGTCGGCAAAAATGGCAGTTTTTATCGATGTGTTAGGGCCAGATTATGCCAGTCATCTTACGTCGTCAGGAGAAAACCACGGAGGTTGGCCTGAAGAATATGGTTCACCTTATATTCCAAATGAACTATTTACATTTTATTCCGCAACAGGAATATCATCAGTTGAGTTTTCTGGAAGAGGGGATGTTTTTATTGATGATTTAACTTACAACTATTCTTCGCAAACTCAAGTGCCCGAGCCATCGACGTTTATATTATTTGTAATTGGCTTGCTGGGCTTGCTCAGTTCGCATTTTAAATTTACATTTGATTCGTGCAAAACGAAGAGGAGATTGCTGTGAATATTAAAATCTTAAAACAATTGTTCAGGTTGAGTTTCGGCCTTTTCTTAATAGTTTCTAATTCAGCACAAGCTGTTTTGATCACATTTGATGAGCTGGATCAGGCTTCATATCTTCGCCCTGGAGAGGACGAAGCAATTGCTCCTCTCACTAATGAATATGAATCGCAGGGTGTGCTATTTCGATCTTCTGCCTACCTGGTTAGATGGGCTGAGCCCTTAGCTCCTGTCTCTTTACAAAATTATGTTGCAGGACCTGGCTTTGGTTTTGAGTTTGTAGGTGATGAATTGCCAACCTATGTTAGTTTTTATATGGGTTCCCATGCTCAGATCGCGGTAAGTATAGATGTGCGTGGGCCCTATTACAGCAAGCAACTTACATCATCAGGAGAAATCGTCGGTATGACGGACGATGTCGGGACTCCCTATGTCGCAAATGAGTTTTTCTCTTTCAGCTCGCGCACAGGAATTTCTTCGGTTTATTTTGCAGGGAAGGCAGACAACTATCTCGATAACCTGGAGTACACCTATGCTAAAGATGTTTCTGTCCCTGAGCCCTTCTCATTTGTCTTATTTGGTATTGGGCTGCTTGGCGTGATAAGTTCCCGATTTAAATTTAAATCGAAAAAATGATTTAATGAACATTTAAAAATTCCCGCTCATCGGCGGGACTTTTTTAGAGCGCATGTTTTTTTAACTGATCAATTAATTTTTGATGCACGCCTCCAAATCCACCGTTACTCATAATCACTATATGCGTATTTTTTTCTGAGAGAGAAATAGCGCAGTGAATTAGTTCATCCAAATCGCGTAATAATTTTGCTGGCACAGGGCTTTTGTTGACGACTTCATCCATCGCCCAATCGACGTTGGCAGGTTGATACCAAAGCACATCATCGGCGTCGGTACAGCTTTGATTAAGTGCATTTTTGTGCACGCCCATACGCATGGTGTTAGAGCGAGGCTCTATAATGGCAATAATTTTTTCATCGCCAACTTTTGCACGCAAACCTGCCAATGTTGTTTTTATTGCGGTTGGGTGATGGGCAAAATCATCATAGACTTTTACGCTATGCACATCTGCCAGGCACTCCATACGCCGTTTCACACCAGCGAATTGTTCCAGTGCTTTGGCAGAATGTTCAGGTGTTACACCAACGTGACGCGCAGCAATCATTGCTGCTAAACCATTGTTCACATTGTGTAAGCCAGTTTGGCCCCATTTAATATGCGCAACTTCTTCGCCGTGATGCAAAACAGAAAATTCACTGCCATCATTCGCCAGTAAATTTGCTTGCCATTCGCTTGAATTTTTATCGTTGGTTAAACCAAATTGCTGCAAGGGCGTCCAGCAACCTTGTGCAATAACTTCAGCCAAAGCATTGTCATTAGCGGGAGAAATTAACAAACCAGTGTTTGGTACAGTGCGAATTAAATGATGAAATTGTTTTTGAATTGCAGCGAGATCGGCAAAAATATCAGCGTGGTCAAATTCCAGATTATTTAAAATGACTGTGCGTGCATTGTAGTGAACGAACTTTGAGCGCTTATCAAAAAAGGCGCTGTCATATTCATCTGCTTCCACAACAAAAAATGGCGTGCTACCCAAACGCGCTGATGTAGAAAAATTTTTGGTAACGCCGCCAATTAAATAACCGGGTGCCATGCCCGCATATTCTAAAATCCAGGTGAGCATAGAGCTGGTGGTGGTCTTACCATGAGTTCCCGCAACGGCTAATACCCATTTACCTTGCAATACGTGATCTCGCAGCCATTGTGGGCCGGAGGTATAGGGAATGCCTTGGTTGAGCACGTATTCGACGGCTGGATTACCACGGCTCATTGCATTGCCAACTACAACTAAATCAGGTGCCGGTTGTAAATGCGCGGCGTCGTAGCCCTGCATAAGTTCTATGCCTGCCTGTTCAAGTTGCGTACTCATGGGTGGGTAAACATTTGCATCGCTACCGGTAACGCGATGACCTAATTCTTTAGCGAGTTGCGCGAGGCTTCCCATAAAGGTGCCGCAGACGCCGAGGATATGTATATGCATGGCAAAGCTCGTATCGTTTTAACGACGCTGAGCTTACCATGAAGTGAGTTATGACAGACATTCCCTTGTGCCTTTTAACGTCAAGCGAGTTCAGATGTAGTAGCCGGTGTGAGATAGCGCGCACGTTTTGCGGCTTTCATCAGGTGCAAATCTGCGATGAATAAACCGTCAACACAATTTCCAAATTCTGAATCAACACTAAACGCCAGCAGTTGATAACCGCCGTCTTCATAAAGAGCTGCATATTGTTTAAATAGTACGGGAATTTTTTGGTTTTGCTCGTTGAATATATTTTGCAGTAAATCAAAACCTTGTTGGCGATCCAAGCCTGCAAATTGCTGTTGTAAATAAATTAATTCGTCTTCATCAGTTCTATGCGGATGTTTTCCATCAGCCACGGTCTCTGATGCATGTAACCCTGCTGGGTAATAATAACGTTCATAGTAATAGACTAATGCGTCGCGTAAATTTTTTGGATATTGGGAGCTCATACTGACGGGGCCCAGAACATAGCGAATTTCCGGATGGTGTTGTAAATAAGCGCCCAGGCCTTGCCATAAATAATCAAGACTGGCTTTGCCCCAATAATGAGGATGAACGAAGCTGCGGCCCAACTCCAGGGCGCGTTCTAAATAGGGTAGGGCTGCTGATTGGTAATCGAATAAATCAGCGGTATATAGACCTTTCACTCCCTTTTTACTGAGAATTTTGTGCGTTTCTCCCAAACGGTAAGCGCCGGCGATAGTGAGCTTGTCTTCATCCCAAAGAATCAGGTGGCGATAATAGTGATCGTATTTATCCAGATCGCGTCGGCTCCCCGTACCTTCACCTACCATACGAAATGTATGCTCGCGTAAGCGACCTATTTCACGCAAAACGGTTGGGTGTTTTTCATAATTACATAAATATATTTTATGGTTATCGCGTGTGCTGCCGATCAGTTGCGCTGTTTTGAGTTCCTTTTTTATTGCACCACTGTCTTCAGGGTGAGCGATTGTTTTTTCGGTAACAAAAATGGCTTTTTTACCTTTGCCAATTTTATACAAATGTTTTTTTAATCGTTTTATAAGCGCTTTGTCAGCGAGTTGATCAGATTCCAACGAGAGGTGTGGGATGGCTTCGCCTACACGAAATTTGATTTCTGCCGAACGTTTATTAAACATTTCGTGCGCGAGTAGAGCGGTGCCCAAAGGCTTAAAAATTAAAGATGTTGTATAAAACAGTAGTGAATTTTTTGCAGATACAAAGATAGGCAGTATGGGAGCTTTAGCTTTACGAGCAAAATGTAAAAATCCCGCCTGCCATTTTCCATCACGAATACCTTGTGGGCCCGCTCGTGATACTTCCCCGGCAGGAAAAATAATAACTGCCTGTTCGTCGTTCAGTGCTTGCACAATATTTTTGTAGCTTTGCTTATAGGCACCGCGCGTCATATTGTCGAGTGGTAACAGCAAGTCATGAAGCGGCTCGAAAGCCATCAACATGTCATTAGCAACAATTTTTACGTCGCGCCGGACTTCGCTCACTAAGCGTAGCAGCGCCAAACCATCTAGAGATCCTATGGGATGGTTAGCAATAATAATCACTCGCCCATTAGCTGGAATGTTGTCGCGATCCCGTCGGGAAATCGCGTAGCTAAAATTAAAATAATCGAAAATTCGATCAATAAAATCTATACCCGTAATTCCCTGGTGTTCGCGTAAAAAATTGTTGATTTCATGTTCGCGGGTTATTTTGCGCAAAATAGAGAGTGTGGAATTGCGAATGATGGATGACTGGTCGGCAAAACCGGGAAATTTATTAGTAACGGATTGTTCAATATTGAGCATGGGCCATACCTTGCAGGCGTTGATATGCATGCAAGACTATGACTAAGAAATGACAAAAATATGATGAAATGATGACGGATTTATGACTAACGTGTCGCTAATGATGAAGTAAAAGCTGTTCCTGCTGCTTATTCACATAGTCGCTGAAAGGCGCTTTGATGTTAAGAAGTTTGCCAGACTTGAACTCAAATTCCGCGTGGTGTTTTAGTTGATTGTCCAGCAAGCTGTTGCTAACCAAAATTTCATTTCTGTCAGCGGTGAGGTTATTGTTGTACTGTATTAAAAATTCCTTAACTAATGCACATCCGGCGGTTTGTGGAGGCGCAGCCAAAGGTTGGATGGCTGCGGACAACTGCAAGCGCGGGCTTGGATTTTGGTTAACCATATTCATCAGGATTTGTGCACAGCAAATTGCGCGAAAACTACATTCATGAAACTCCTCGCCAGAAAAGTCAATTAATAACGTATCGCCTGATAATAGTTGGCGTTGGCCGTTGTAAAGAGTGAGAAGTGCTTGTAATTGTTTTTCAAAACGACGCACAACACCATTGAAGCCTTCACTATTAAGTTGCTGGTGTAATTTGGTAAGGTTGAGGACATGCAAGCTCAATCGCACCGTTACTTGTATAGGCGGTGCGGCAACTGGTTCCGGGTCTGGCTCGCTTTCAGCTTCTGCAATAGTCGGAATTTTTTCGACAACTGCTGTAACAATTTGATTTGCACTTGGCATTTTATCGCGCAGTGCGGACCACCAGTGACGATGGATTGACCACCAGATAACGAGTAGCGCCGCTGACACAGCGACTGCCCATAATAATAAAAACCACTCGTCATGCGAAGTTCGGCGAGGTATCTCAAGCGTAACTTCCAAATATCCCGCAACATTATTGTGTAGTGCTACAGGTGCCGTAAAATTATAACGATTGCCCCGCACAGGTTGATTGGGTCGATAACCACTTTGCACCATCAGTTTATTATCAAGATTGCGTAAAGTAATTCCGACAACATTTGGATATTGTCCCACCTCCTGCAAAATTGCCTGCAGGCTCACCAAGTCCTGATTTAATGTGGCATCGACAGCCTGACGAGCAGTACTGGCTGCGAGAATTTGTCCGTAACGCTCGATGTTAGTTTTCTGATTTTGATCTGCGTTATACAAATAAAAGGTCGCGCCCATGAGTCCTAGCGCTAATAAGAGCAGGCTACATAAACTGAGTTGTGGATAGGTGCGATAGTGATTGAGCAGTGACATGTATTTCTCAAGCAATTAGTTTTATAGGTTCCATTCCGTGGGGCGCAGTTGTGTGCCCTGTGCAAACGCGCGAGCGCCTATTCTAGCCTAAATAGCTTATTTTCTGTAAGTGTTTAAGCGCCTGGTTTATTTGTGTCGCGGGCTTTGCATTCATGATTTTAATGAGCTGCAAGCTCACTATTGCACTAGGTGCGCGAGCGCGAGTTAGGCTAGAATGCCGCGCTTCAATTTGAATCGTGTAAAGCCATGGCATGGTGGCGGAGTATCCAGTGAACAGTATTTTATTGATTAATGCATCGGGCGTAGACAAACCTGGCGTGACGCGCGCCATCAGTAAGGTTCTCGCTGCCCATAATGCAAATGTGCTCGACATAGGCCAAGCCGTTATTCACGACATGCTGGCGTTGGGTATTTTGGTTGAAATTCATTTGGATGGTGATACACGAGCCCAGTTGGAAAACGATATCGAACACTGCACTGCGCCGCTGGGGATTAATGTACGCTTCCAAACAATCAGCCACGATAATTATGCGCAATGGGTAGAGCAGCAAGGTAAAGCTCGCCATATTGTGACCTTGCTCGCCCGCCAAGTATCTGCGGCACAAATTGCAGAGCTAACGGCAATTACATCTCAGCACGGTTTGAATATCGACAGTATTAATCGTTTGTCCGGGCGCATTGGCTTGGATGTCCTAAAAGGTCAGACAGAAAATAACAGTAATGGATGCGTAGAATTTTCCGTGCGCGGCACGCCAGCAAATGTTGCAGCCTTGCGTTCAGATTTCATGGAATTGTCAGCACGTTTAAATATTGATATCGCCTTTCAGCGCGACACAGTTTACCGTCGTAATCGCAGGCTGGTATGTTTCGATATGGACTCGACCTTGATAGATGCGGAAGTTATTGATGAATTGGCCAAAGCAGCAGGCGTTGGTGAACAGGTTTCTGAAATCACTGAGGCGGCAATGCGTGGCGAGTTGGATTTCAAACAAAGCTTTGCTGCACGCATGGCGTTGTTGAAAGGTTTGGATGAATCAGTGCTTGCAGGAATTGCTGCAAATTTACGCCTTAACGAAGGTGCCGAAAAATTAATATCCTCGCTCAAAAAACTGGGTTACAAAACCGCAATTTTATCCGGCGGGTTTAATTACTTTGGTCGTTACTTACAAAGCAAGTTAGGTATTGATTACGTTTATGCCAACGAGTTGGATATTGTAGATGGCAAAGTGACTGGAGAAGTGAAGGGCACCGTAGTAGATGGCCAACGCAAAGCAGAATTGCTTGCAATGCTTGCGAAGCAAGAGGGCATTGAACTGGAACAAGTTATCGCAGTGGGCGATGGTGCTAATGATTTGCCTATGTTGAATGTTGCAGGTTTGGGTGTGGCGTTTCGAGCTAAACCGTTGGTAAAGGCATCCGCGGAGCATTCCATATCTACGCTCGGACTTGATGGTATTTTGTATCTGCTTGGTTTTCGCGAACGCGATAAACTATTGTGATAAAAAAGAGCGCCAGTGGCGCTCTTTTTTTTGTTAGATACTTCAAATTTATTAGCGCATAACTTTTTTATTGAGCTTTAACTTCACGTTCCACTGTAATGTTTTCGATTACAACGCGGCGATTAGGTTGTAAACACTCAATTAATTTTTCCTTGTTTTTCTCTGTGCAATTTACAACGGGATCTCGCTCACCTTTACCTTCTGTTTGCAATCGTCCGGAGTCAACACCCTGGCCGACGATATAATTTTTAACAGCTTCTGCGCGGCGTTCAGATAAAGATTGATTGTATTTCTCACTGCCAAGCCTGTCTGTGTAACCTACGATTTTAACTTCCTTTGGCTCAGCACTTGCTTTGAGTGAAGTGGTAAGTTCTTCTAATTCAGCTGGTCGAGTGACTTCAGCGCTGTCAAAACTAAATAATTCCGTTGCAGATATTGTTACCTTTTCAAAGCGTGGTGCGGGTGGTGGAGTTACAACAGGTGGCGGTACAACAGCTGCAACTGGCTCTGGTTTATGACTACCAAATTTATAAACAATGCCTACAGAAAATAAATCTATTTCGTTGTGGTCAGTAATCGCATTACTAATTCTGTAGCGCTCTGCTTCAACGCGCATAGCCCAAGAATCATTGAACGCATATTGCAAACCTAAACCGACTTTAGGAAAAGTATCATGATCGCTCAGCTTACCCCCTAATACACTAGCTGCACCAATGCCGGTGAAGGTGTCTTGTGTTAACGCATAAGTAACACCCAAGCGCGCAAACGCGGATAATTTTTCTGAGAGGGGTAAATGGCCAACTACATCCAAATTTATTCCACGTACTTGCATGTTTGTTTTCAATAATCCGTCAGGAACAGTTATATGATTGAATTGAAAATCGCCTAAATCAAAATAACCACCCTCAATTGATAAATGCGGATTCATCTGATAACCACCATAAACTTTGTATCCGCCATCAATCGTGTTGTGGTCCAGATAAGTATTGGTGAAAGGAGCTGGTATAACATCGTCAGCAATTTTTTGCTCATTCAGATGAGCCCTCGATTGTCCGATATTACCACCGATGTACCAGCCGGATTCATCAGCATGCACGAGCGGGCCCGTTAAGCTTGTAAAGGACACTATGCTTATAACAGCAGATAATTTTTTAAATTTCATGGTTGTCTCCCCAAAAATAATGTGCATAGATATCGCGAAATACTCGATATTTTTACGCAAATTTTTAAAACGAAATTCAGAGTCAAACGAAAAATACGCAACTCTTGGAGCGCATGCTACTAGCCGACAGAAACTCGTATCTGTTCGTTGACACACGTAAGTTGGCACAGGTTTCTTTTCGGGGTTGCGGATAAATTATCTACATTATTATTTTTAAAATAAAAAAAGAGCGTACAAGACGCTCTTTTTTGTGGTGCAACTAGCTTTCAAAAGCTATATCACTTTTTAATTTCACGTACCATTTTTACTTGATCAATCTCTACACGACGATTCGGTTTTAGGCAGTTGATTAAATCGGTTTTGTTTTTATCAGTACATACAACGACAGGATCGGCTTCGCCTTTGCCTTCTGCAATCAGACGTTCACTGTCCACCCCTCGGCCCACCATGTAATCTTTTACCGCGAGTGCGCGGCGTTCAGATAGTTTCTGGTTGTATGCATCTGATCCCAAGTTGTCGGTGTAACCCACAATGACAACTTGTTTGGGTGCTCCATCGCTTTTAAGTGCGGTAGTAATTTCTTCCAGTTTTACTTGGGGTAGATTCACTGCGGAGCTATCGAAACTGAAAAGCTCAGTTGCTGACAATGTGTATTTTTCAAAACGCGGTGCGGGCGGCGGCGGTGCAACCACCGGAGCAGGTGCAGGAGGCGGTGCCACTACTGCAGCTGGCGCAGGTAGTGGTGCGGCTCCAAAGCGGTAGACAAGCCCGACGGATATCAAATCGACATCGCCGTGATTACCCACCGCATCATCAATGCGATAGCGCTCAGTTTCTAAGCGCGCGGCAAACTTCTCAGTAAAGGCATATTGCAGACCTGCACCTATTTTTAAATGGGTGTCGCGTTCTTTCGCGTTGGGGGTCAGCACGTTAACAAAGCCAGTGCCACTAAATGAGTCTCTGGTATCTGCATAGTTAAGGCCAACGCGGCCGAAAGCGGATAGTT
>Ga0247738_10000029_pt1 | contig 138491 bp, 125 predicted proteins | sample UWRJL013104B2_FD_180936 | JGI IMG/M metagenome (GOLD analysis project Ga0247738, IMG submission 180936) | Plant litter microbial communities from Arlington Agricultural Research Station in Wisconsin, United States - UWRJ-L013-104B-2 | ecosystem: Environmental > Terrestrial > Plant litter >...
TTGAATTGTACTCGCCACGGTACCAGCCTTAGCGACAGAACTATCTAACACCCAAGCTGTTTCTGTTCCACCACGAGTCAAAGTATTGGTTCCGCCTCCTCCATTTATAGATCCATAGAGGCTGCCTGTACTTGTAATGGTGAAATCATCAGTCCCGGTTCCACCGGTTAATATATTAAATTTCTCGAAGTTAATTAGTGTTGATACGCCTCCAACAGTTGAATTGATACTACCTTTGTTTGCTCCTGTTATTTGCCAGTCATTCGTACTCGGCGCATTTGGCCCTGTTATCTTTGAGCTTGATCCTGAAACGGCTACATTGTAGTTTCCGATAAATGAAGTGATACCAGATGCGCCAATAACGCCAGTGCCTAAATCAACTGCTACTACACCGCTAACTGTTGAGAAGTCCATGGTGTCTGATCCAGCACCAACGAAGTTTTGGATTCTTGAAAATTTATTGACGTATGATTCAGATGAGGCCGTATTTTTAATTGATGAGCCAGAGGCATTTCCCGTCATAACCCAAGTATTATCATCACCTATACGTGCTTTAATCGTATTTGAACCAGAGCCACCATCAATAATTCCAATTACGCTTCCTGCGTTAAGAACAGAAGAGAAGTCAAAAATATCTGCACCGTCACCGCCGGTTAAATTTTTGAAATTTGCAAAGGTTATACCGTCAACTGAACCACTATTAGCATCTGAGATAGCCCATGTATTTGTTTTAGTTACTGCGCTAGACACTAATAACGTTGAGGTTATAGTTGCATCGCTATTCGCAGTGATTGAATTCATCCCTGTAACAGTTAGATTTGCTGCGTTCACTGTTGTACCAATTTCAACAGTGCGATCTCCAGTAGCAGCACTCAAGTTAACTATATTGCTTGATCCTCCACCTCCGTCAATCAAACCACTTATTGTAGCTGCGCCTTCAAACGTAAATATATCGTTGCCTGTACCACCAACCAAACTTGAGAAATTCAAAAATTTAATCGTTTTGCTATTAAAAGTAATTTCACCATCATTGATTCCATCGGCATCACTACCGGCGTCGGCATCGAAATCCCAAATTTTCCAATTCGACGTTCCTGAGGTGTTAATAGTTGTTAGCTTTACTGCACCGCCACCTGTATTCTGGATAATTTCCGCGTTTTGAATACCGTTGATATCCGACTGCGTGAAATCTACTGTCATATCACTGTTGACGAGCACTATGTCATCTTCAGTGCCAGTGCCAGCATCAATAACGCCGCCCCTAACACCTGTTACCGTAAAGGTATCTTTAAGAGTCCCACCGTATAATTTTTCAATGCCCGAAAACATTAAAGTCGCATTGAGAGATTCGGTGGTACCGCCTACACTCCAAACATTTCGCAGGTCATTCGACGCATGTAACTCATCTGTGCCGCCGCCACCCACTAAATTCGCAGTCAATGCAGTACCTACTACGACATTAAATATGTCATTGCCTGCCTTGCCATCAATAATTCCAGTGAATGTATCTTCAAGATTAAAGGTATCCACGCCTGAGCCACCTGACACATTGGCAAAGTCAGTGAACGTGATGAAGGGGGTGCTTGAGGTGCCCGTTTTTTTGATGGTTCCGTTAATTAAATCCCAAGTATTTGCAATGGAATTGCCCGTGATAGTGTCAACTCCGCTACTGCCATTAATCTTAAGCGAAGAGGTGAAACCTGATGCTAATGAATAGGAATGCAAATCCACTTGGCCATCTGTAACGTTTGCACCGACAAGAGTTAGCTCCGCAACTTTTACACCTGAATTTATGTCGCCATTTATTGTTATAGAAGGCGTGCCATTTTGTGTTGCAGTAATTTTTATATCACCGGCTAAACCTGTTCCGTTACCAGCTGTATTGACAGCGACATTATTTTCACTCCCTAGTGTTATATCTGCACCACCTACAGTAACGTTACCGCCCGCTTGAGTTACAGCAATTCCCTGTGCTGATATTTGGGCGACCGTAACGGTATCAGTACCTTTAAGCGTGACTGCGCCACCATAGGAATCGAGTATATTTGCGAAAATATTTGGTGCAGTGAGATCAAACGACGTTGCATAAAAAGAATGATCGCCACTACCAAAGCCCGCTGTCGCATTTGCTGTGATTTCACCAATACGATTGGTGGCGTCCCCCACATTTGCGACAAAAGAAATATTCTTCCCAATAAGATCGAGATCTCTAGCTGACGTTAAAGCCGTCAAAGCGCCACCGAATGAAATGTCACCGCGAGCAGAACCGCTTGCATCAATAGTCGTAGCTGCATTAAGCAGTGTTACAGTGTTATTCAGAGATACGTTTCCGCCCGCACCATTTGTGCCGACAGCAAGAAGATCCCCTCCTAATTCAATTCCACCTGCACCGGTCAAATTGATTTCACCTGCGTTTAATCCAGTCGCTGAAGTGGTTATAGATTTTGTTTTTAAAACTCCAGAAAGAGTAGTTATTTCTACTTTTCCATCTGCTCCACCATTTGCGACAATATCATCTACAAGAGTTAATGCATTACGGTCTTTGAGAGTTAAATTTTTGATAGTATTTGAAAAATCTATCGTATTAAAATCGTTATTTGAGTTGTCTAATACGACGGAGTGAGCTGCAGCATTAATCACGGTTAGCCCGCCAACCGCGATGCTACCTGATTGCGAAACGTCCCCACTAGGAGATATTAAAGTGAATGCACCTTTAATATCTGAAGCGCCTAATTTAGTGGCGGTATTATTTCTGATGGTCACATTCCCAGCGGAAGTAAATAGAATATTTCCAGTAAAAATATTTCCCGCGCTGATCAAATTGATAGCACTAGCAGTGTTGTTTCCAGCATTATCGTTAAACAGATCGAAGGTGGTTGTACCGAAAACATTAAGGGCTGAAGATGTGGTTTGTTTTACTTCGAGATTGTCAGATGCGTTTCTTTTTTTGATTTCAAGCTTTCCTTGCACATCTTCTTGATTCTTTGTCGCACTTCTATCCGTTATGATTTTCCCTAAATCGACTGATTGGCTTGCATTAATAAAAATATTTCCGCCATTTGACCAATTTGCGATTTCAGGATTATTTCCATTATCATCATTTGAATTATCAGTATCTATCAAGCTTGAATGTGAATCAAAACTGTTAGCTGTCGCGGTAAAATTTCCACCAGATGTATATATATTTTTGTTTGCAGCGATATTGATAGCTGATCCTGCTGTTAACGTGATATTTAACGCATCCCTCGCATCGCCAAAACTATCATATATTTTTCCATTAATATTAATATCATTCCCTGCATTAATTAGTAATGTAGTCTCTTGACCGTCCAAAGCGTCATTTTTATACGCTTCGCCACCAAGATTTGTCCTTCGACCCGTGTTTGAAAAGTCTATGTCTTTAGTAAGAGTAACATCAGCAAGGCTATCTATAGTTATGTTGCCAACACGCACCAGGTTCTGCGCGTTTGCCTCTTCATGATCGTAGCTAAAATTTACAGCTCCGAGAGAAACATTTCCTGTTGCTGCGATAGAAATATTTCCACCACCAAAATCATCCGATGTATCTATTGTTGCGTCAGAACTATTAAAGCTAGCAATGCGATTAATTACTGTGCCTGCGGTAAAATAGCCACCTTTAGTTGTAATTGATTTTCCAGAAGCAATCGTTACACCGCCGGTTCCGCTTCCTACTTTATTCGCTGCGTTCTTATTGTAATTTGCAGCCAGTTCAACATTTAACAAACCATCATCACTGGTGTTTGTTATATTTCCGTTTAACACTATGTTGTTGTATGCCTCCAAGCGAAGAGTTGAATTACTACCGGAGATTTTAGTGATGTTTGCACTCGCGTCCAGAGTGATATCACCACCAGTGGTTGTACCCGGCAGATCACCGGTTCCTGTACGAACAAGAACATTACCTCCACTGTTAAGCGCCCCTCTTAATACAGTGACGCTAAGATTGGAATTCGAATTACTTGTCGCAAACTCTCCATTTACATTGTTCAGCCCTCCACCATTATTAGTAATGTTTATGCTGTAAGGATCAATTAACCATGTCCCCCCCAATCCGTTTGGTGCAAAAATATCTGGCGAATTTAGAATATCGAATCCTTTTAATCCGGAAGTTTCTATAAAACCACCGTTGCCACGCTCACTTCCACCACGCGAAGAAAGATTGCCGTAAATACGTGCGGTATCTTGTGCAAAGGTAATTAATTTCCCGCCATTACCGTTTAACAGCGCATCGGTTTTTACATGTGTTTTTTCACCAAGATAAATAAAATTCGCGTTATTGATGGATTTATTTCTACCCGTTTCATCGCCGCCAATTAAAACTTGCCCACCACCATTTACACCGGATGCATTTATATTCGCGGTGTCCATTAGGCCAACTTTGTTACCAAGGATTTTTATATCTCCACCTTTGCCGATTGCTATGGATTGTGCCGACACACTTGCAGTTTTATTAAGAATGGTTGTGTCTTTACTGTTTAATTCTATGTGGCCGCCATTGCCTGTTTGCGAGTCTGCAGAAATGATTCCACTATTGGTCACCTTGTCGCCCAAAACAACAATTTGACCTGCATCGCCAGTTGCCGTGCCTGTAGAAATTTTCCCTGTGTTAACGACATCAGCACCGCCACCGAGTGTAAAACTACCATCATCGTTAACCACGACACTCGTAGCAGCATTCATGCCTCCGTGATTTACTGCCTCGCTGAAAATATCCTGGCTAGTGCTAGCCGTTAATAAAATTCGACCACCTTCAGCTTTTATCTCACCGCTATTAATAAGCGCAGCATCCACACCCAACTCGCTCTGCAAAACCTCTTTCGTAACCTTAACGCCGACCAAGCCATTATTGTCGAAAGTGACAACGGCCTCTTTACCCACTGCTAAATTCACGGCACCGAGATTAGCGATGATCAAACCATCGTTAGTAACTTCCTTGCCAAGCAAAGTAACCGAACCGCCAGTGGCCGCATTGATAATGCCGGAGCTAACGACCTTCCCTGCTGCCCCCTCAACCTCACTCAAAGTAAAGTTTCCGTTCATAAAATCCGTGGGGTTAATAGAGAGGCCGCTTGCGAGAATGCCGCCCACATTGATCTGTGAATCTTTGCCGAAGACGACACCATTTGGGTTGACGAGAAACACTTGGCCATTGGCATCTATGCGCCCAAGAATCTCGGAACCTTTATTGCTGATCACACGATTGAGCGCTACTGACGAAGCACCAGGCTGAATAAATTGAACGCGCTCATCGGCTTTTACATCAAAGCTTTGCCAATCAACCGCCATGCGCTCTGTCTGCTGGCGAATTACTGTTTCCTTACCGGACTGATCGATCTTGCCCGCGCCGCCGACGACTTGCCCACCTTCGGGTGACGCATAGCTCTGGCCTGCCAACATAAGTTGGGACGCAGCAACCATAGCAATGTAGAGTTTACGACGAGTTAACAAAGGGGCTGGGGCAGAAGCATTACGCATGATCAGTCCTGGAAAAGAAACAAGGTGAAAAAGAATTCTGGGTTTAATAAGGAGCTACCACCGGCAAAAGAGCCATGCCCCAGGCAGATAAGCCGGTAGTGGTGGCAGCGAGGAGAGTTTACGCGAGAGGGATCAATATGGCTGTAGGAGAATGCCTACAGTTGACTTTTTTTTCGGCAGATTTTAACTTGGTCAAGTTTCATATTATAGGTAATTCAAAGAGTAACTTGTTGGTCCCTGCCTAAAAACAATTTTTGTTTAAACATTAGTGCCGAGCAGCACGCGGCACTAATCCTTTATTGCAGCTACTGATTAAAAATTACGCGCGCACCAGTAACCACATCAATTGCCGTAATTCTCTTATCTTGATCATCTGCCCAAAAAATATAATTATTATTCGGAGCTAAAGCCAGACCATTGTTCCCCAATAACGGATTATAAGGATTTGCCGAAGATGTTTCAGAAATTACCGTTCGTTTTCCCGAAGCAAGGTCAATTGAAAACAATTTCGCCGTTCTACCAACACCTATCTCGCTAAGGAATAATCTTTGATTAGCTTGGTCAATGATAGGCACCCCTATAAGACCAACTCCAGGAACAAAGTTTGTAAGACCCTCGGGCCTAAATGGGTCACCACCACCGACATCGTTATTTGAAAAAATCGTACGAAGTCCTGTCACCGCGTCAATCGCAAAGACGGTTTGCTCATACATATTCGTTTTCAAGTAACGATTGCGGCTCGCATCAAACGCTAGACCGAAGTTATAAGACATGGAATCACTCGCAGTGCTTTCCAATATTTTGGTCTTTGAAAATGTCAAATCAGTTGTTATGACTGGGCCATCCCAATTTACTACAGCGAAGGAGTTATCAATTGAATTAAAAGCAACTGCCGGTATCGAATCTGCAATGTCTATCGAAAATGGGTAGGTTTTTGTCGGCTCCGCCAAATCAATTTCAAGCACTTCACTCGGAGGTAAATCGTTCTCAATAGCGTATAGGTGGAAATTAACCGGGTTGATTATTAGATGTGCATAATATTTAGAAAAAGTTGCGACTACACTGCGTTCACCGGTATTTAAGTCGATGCTTATCAACATAGAACCAATAGTGCTCTCCGTCGAACTAGTAAGAAGCAGTCTATTCCTCCCTTGGTTCGTGTCTATCGCTAGATTACTTAGATTTACCCACTGGTTATTGGCGTTAGGAAATGGTACAGCGGATAGGGCTTGTCTCACCATAATGTTCGCAGCATTTGTAGATTTGTTCCCAGCCGAATCTTCGGTGGTAACCACAACATCGTTATCAGAAGTTGCCGTTAATGGAACGCTCACTTGCCATGAAGAAAAATCTCCCACTGCTTTCGGCATAACAGCGACACCATTCACTTTCACACTTTCAATAGCGCTGAATTCATCACTCGCAGAACCGCGAACTAAAATAGTGTTGCCTTCAGTCATTGATACTGGTGGTGGAAATAAAATTTGTGCAGTTGGTGCTGCTTCGTCTGCTTTAGTGGTAACTACAAAACTTCCAGTCACGCCGCCAATTGTCAGTGTTGCTGTTACTGCGGTTCCAGGTGCATCTGATGATGTAATACGCACAGTCACTTTTTGATCTTTGTTTACAGTGCCTGCTGCATTTGTGTATGCCGCGCCGTTAATTGAGTATTCACCGTTAACAATGCTAATCGGCGCCGAGATATCTATACCAGTTACCGTGACTTCGTTTGATGGCGTAACGGCTTTTGCGCCAGCACCTTCCACAGGCGTGAAGGTAAGTGCATCAGGAGAAACATCCGGGACTGTAGTTACAGTGAATGCTCCGCTAACCCCGCCAACACTTAAGGTTGCAGTTGTGGGTGTATTGGTTTTATCGGATGACTTCACTTTTACAGTGACAACTTGACCATTGGTAATTGTGCCTGCGATGCTAGTAAATGCACCGCCGCCGATAGAATAAGTACCGCCACTCACGCTAATGCTCACGCTTTGGTTTATACCGCTAATTGTTACGGGCGCTGATGTGACTTCGGTAGAAGCAGCTGCATTCGTAACGGGTGCAAATGTAATTGCGTTTGGAGTGGAATCCTTTTTCGGTCCACTACTGCCACCGCCACAAGCTGCTAGCAATGAAATGAAGCTGATGGCGACCAGCAATTTATAAAAGTGTTTTGATGCAGCGTGAATCGTCATGATGACAATGACTCCTTGAACGTGAATGCGTGAACGTGAAAAAAGAAAATTCGCGCGGATTATGCCAGAGCTAAACGTAAATGGGTGTGATTGGGTTAAAGCATGGGTAAATTGCGGCGCGTAAAATTTGGATTGCTGCAAAATCGTCGATACAAATGAGCGCAAAAAATATCCGAATTTATAAAAATGCTATTTTATGCGACATTATTTCCCGGATGTTTTCTGAAGACTCACTAGGCTCGAGTGCGAAGACTAATGTGTTTCAGAATCATCATCCCACTTCGCAATAGCTTTGGTCCCCTCTGCTATTTGTTGATCCTGAAGCGCAAGCCTTTCGTAGATATCTGGGCCAAATAATGGAACTAGTAATTCATTTTTGTTGGATTTCATTACCTGTGCATTAGTTGTATTGAGCCATGCGCGACTGGATACGATAGCGCTCAAGTAATTAGCTTTTTCATATTCAACTCTAATACTATTTTCTATCAAATTCGTTTTGACATACGCAGTATTAAAAAAGTATCTGGGCAATACATTATGGTTCGGGCTATATGTGAAAGTTACTTCCATATATAATTTTTTCACGAGAGGCAAAACATATCCGACAATCATTTGACTATGAGGCCCACCCACACTATATGCAGTCCATTTTTTTCCATCTATAACCTTATCCCTATATGCCGAATTAAGGGTGTCCCCCATCAATGCTGCGAAGTCCATTATGTAATAACGAAATTCTGGATCAGCCCCCTTTGTCTGCTCTACAAACTCGTCATATCGTTGATGTAAGCTCTCATCCAGAAGAAACAAAAAATCCAGTCTATTATCAATTATATATTCGTTAGAATGCATTTCTTTGCGTGTGTTTTCGGGAACTTTTTGAACAGAAATATCCATCATAACTGTTCCTAAATTTTTCCCGAAAAATCCCGACTCTTTAATATCCCACCATCGACGAATTAAATTTCCGTATTCAGGATTATCAAATTTTTTGAGATCGGAAATATCCAAATGCTCAACTAAATTTTCAGCTGGCATATCTTTACTGAAGTCTTCAGGTATAGCAAAGCTAAATTTATTACCCGATAAATCGACTGTTCGGGTAGCGCCTAAGGTAGCATCTGAACTTCCGCGCCCACCAAAAAGATTACTTAAAAAAGAAGCCATGATTCAACCCAATAATTACGCCAAGTAATTTTCAATAACTTTTACGGTTTTCTCGAACACCAGTTGCGTGCTAGACCTTCCGGCTCCTGGACCATTACGCATTTGCTTATCCCAATCTTTTTGCGATTGCATAGTGGTGTGCGGGCTTTGTGGAATACTTCCATCTTTAATATGCGAAAAATAAACTGCCGAGCCGACAATTTTTCTAACACTGGATGTATTTATTCCCAACACGTTGCCGACCAAATCATAGTCGTGGATGCGAACTGCAACAATGCCAATTCCAGCGCGCTGCATAAGCGGCCTGCTACGCCACATATTATTCGCATTGCCATGAAAGGACACTTTGTGATTATCGAGGACGCTACCCTTATTCTCATGGCGCGCACCATTTAACTTAAATTGATTAAGCGCAAAACTACTGTTGCCATTGAGCGTGTAGCGCACCGCTTCCGTAAATATAAGCCCTCCCTGACTATGAGCAACCCATTTCGTTTTATTACCTGCAGCCTGAGCTTGCGTAAGCACTTGCGAAAACTGTTTTGCTACATGAGTGCTAAAACCCATTTTGTCGCGAACGCATTCCCAAATATCGGTATTAAAACCGCCGCTCGGATTGTGAAACAACGTGTATTGGCTGATATTTTTCCCATAGGCATGCTCTACATGAGAACCCATTAGCCAAGTTGCTTTCGTCAAATTATTAAGCATGCCATTTACAGCAGCGTGTGAGGTATTTACTTTTTCCGCTTTGCCTGAAATTGTCCAGATACCTTTATTCGTTTTCTTAACATGGTAGAGGCCGGGTTTTTCTAATTTATCGCGCTGAATTTGTAGCTTGTCTCTGGGCTGAATATTAAAAACAACAACTTGACCATTAGCTATTCTATAGTTAATCAAAAAATTGCTTATTACTTAACTGATATGTACTAGCACTTCCTTTCTTAACTAAAGAGTCTGGAGACCTAGGTGAAGAGCGTAAACTTTTTAGAAGACTTTCTAGAAAAAAATATTCGTTTGTTCCAAACTCGTTATCTTGGACGTGGCTTGCATATCCAGTTAAAACTACTTGATAACCGCCCCGCCGAATCACTTGGATCTGTACGATCAACAAAACGTCTCAATGGCTTACGGTTTAAATTCGCCATTTGTTTTGGCGAAACCTGCAACCCGCCAAAATGCATCGTTAAATAATTAATTTCATTTCTGCTGGTATCCATGTAGGGCTCCTTTGTGTAGATATAAATTCCGATATTAGGTTTTAATTTTTAATTAATTTTAATGTGATCTGCCAGCGTAATTATGTACGACGAGTTAGTAAATGGGATGGGGCAGAAGTGTTGCGCATGATCAGTCCTGGAAGAAACAAGGTGGAAAAGAATTCTGGGTTTAAAAAGGAGCTACCACCGGCACAAGAGCTATAGCCCAGGAAAAAAGCCGGTAGTGATGGCAGCGGGGAGAGTTTACGCGAGGAGGATAAATTTGGCTGTAGGAGAATGCCCATAATTGACGCTTTTTTCGGCAGACTTTAACCAAGTCATAGATCCTTGAAACTGAGTAGGTAAACAATGCAAAGCAGCATCTACCCGCCGCCAAATTAACCATCATGGGAGCAACCAATGCTTTAACTTAGGGCTTTAGACTTCACCTAGTTAAATAGCTATCGAATAACTGTATTTCGTGATGAGCCGCCCAAAAAATATTCAAACAAGCGCCCACTAGTTTTCCGCAGGCGCCTTTAAAGAAGTAAATATATTCTCAGAATTGAATTCACCTCACTTTTTCAACCGCCGAACCCTATGTTAAGCTGCCCGCCTCGATGTGAATTGGAACATTTACATCATTGGACTCATTAACAAATGCAGCATGCAGAACATTTAGGGATTTATCATGGCGATAGTATTGCGTAAAGGCGACAAGGGTAAAGCGGTTCGCGAGATTCAAGGCTTACTCAACTCAAGAGCTGGCAAAATTGTATTAAAACCCGATGGCGATTTTGGTGGTAAAACAGAAACGGCAGTAAAAGAGTTTCAAACCAAAATGAAGCTAAGGGCCGACGGTGTTGTCGGACCAAAAACCTGGGATGCCTTGCACAAAGAATCCCTCGTAGCAAATTTTGATAACTGCATAAGTGTTCATGATTGGTTTTCTTTGACAGAGCTTCAAAAGTTTTTTGACGGACTGACACCAAACGTTAAACATCAGGAAAAAGCCCAACCTCCGTCTCAAAAACCAGCCACCCCTGTAAAAGCCCAAGCTGTTAAAACGGCGGATACATCGAAAAACAATGCTTCAACATCAGTTCCAGCAATTGTTAAACAAACTGATTTTAAGCGTTACCAACGCACAAGCTTCCACGGCTACACCGGTCTCGGTTATGTGATTAAAGATTTTAAGAAGTTTGAAGGCGGGGCGATTCAACTACGGCCCGAGGTAACAATTATCAAGCCTAAAGGAGTAATTCCGAATGGCTTTAAAAATGAGTGTGCGTCCTACGTACAATATTTCGGTATACCCAATACCAAAACTTGGCTAAGAGGCCCAAGAGTTTGTGATTTCAAACCTGGAGAGTTGCCGGAAGGAACAGTCGTAGCAACCTTACGAGACGGGAAATACTATAGTGACTACTCAGGCAGGTCCCACGTAGGGATTTACTTAGGTCACGATGATTACTCGAACTACTTATTATCCAACAATAAATCCGTTGGAGTCACTTTGATGGATCAATACAATGACAATCAAATAGCTCGACGAAAAAAATATTATGCAGTCGACGCTGACAAGGAAGGAAATTCTACATCTAGCTGGACTGACTCTAAGGGTGCTGCTCACAAAAAGCGGGTATCTTGGGGTAAAGACGGAGAAGAATATTACGTATTATTAACTCAATCATAGCCTCAGAGACTCCTAAAACGATGAAATTAATTAAATACTTCCTATACTCTTCTCTCGCTTTTTGCGGTTGTTCCGACGCTGCGCCTAAGACAAAAATACCTGAATTGACCTGTCCTTACATTTTGCCAGCAGAGAAGGATTTTCCTGATGCTTGGGTAACTTTAGGAAAAATGAGTCCAGGACAATATCAGCTTAGAGCCATTGGATTAATTGACGGTAATGCCGCTCAGGAAAAACAAAGAGTACTTGAAATCAAGGAAAGAATGTTTACCGAGGAGATGTTTGATGAATGGACGAAACTAAAGGACAGGTCGGAGTTACTTGCTGAATATGACGAGGATCACGCAGAAAACTCTATGAAGTGTATTTATGGTAGAACTCAGGAAGAGTCTTTCGACGAAAAATCAAATGTCATTTTGCTAATTCCGTTACCCGTTAAAAAAGCTTTAAGTTGTTTATTAGTCAGACGAGATGTCGATCCAACTCACGAAATATCCTGCAAGGTAAAATAGTACATCGAGTTTTCATTCAAAAGTCTCACAAAGACCGCTGAATGAAAACTCATAAATTTATAACCGCATTAAAAGAAATGATGAAACTTCTATATTGGCTCAGTATCACTGCTCTTATTTGCTGTAATGCTATTGCCGCATCCAAACCAAATCTGCCCGAACTGAAATGCCCCTACATATTACCACCTGAAAAAGATTTTCCCATTAGTTGGGTTGTGGTCGGAAAGGCACCTAACGGAAAGATGCAGCTTAGAGAAACCTCAATCATCGATGGTGATGCGAAGGAAGAGAAGAAACGAGTTTTGATGCTTAAGAAAAGGATATTTTCCAGAGATATAATTGACGAATGGGAAAGTTTTGGTGATAGATCTGAAGCGACAGCAGAGTACCCCGCCAATCATCGCGATATGTCTATAATGTGCACTTACGGTAGAACTCAAGCAGAATCTTTCGATAATAATTTAAATATTGTGCTGCTTATTCCGCTCCCACCCAAAAAGCCTGTAAGTTGTTTACTAACTCGCCGCGACGTTGATCCAACACATGAAATATCGTGCAATGTTAAATAACACATAGTTTGTAATACTCACGAAGTTTTCATAAACAGCCCACAAAGATTGTTTATGAAAACTGTTTTTATTTTATGATTTGAAGGGACACTATGAAATCACCTAGATACTGGATTTTACTCTCTATATTTTTTTGCTGTAATGCCATTGCGGAGGCAAAACAAACTCCGTCTGAAATGAAATGCCCCTACATATTACCCCCTGAAAAAGATTTTCCCGCCAACTGGGTTACCTTTGGAAAAATTAGCAGCGATAGATTGCAATTAAGAGAAATGGGAATAATTGACGGAAATGCTGCCGAGGAAAAGCAAAGAGTTATTGAAGCTAAGGAAAGAATGTTCACTGATGATATTGTTGATGAGTGGGAAAGCTTTGGAGATAGATCTGAATCTGTAGCTGAGTACGATGAAGCTCACCGAGAAAACGCTTTGAAATGTACGTACAGCAAAACCCAGGAGGAATCTTTTGATATCAATAAAAACGTTGTTTTATTGATTCCTTTACCAGTTAAAAAATCGGTCAAGTGCCTTTTGGTTAGACGCGATATTGACCCAACCCACGAAATATCATGCAAAGCGAAATAAGAAATTCTTTTGTTTGCAATGAATGTATTTTTCCTCTAATCAGAACAGCCAGCTAATTGCAGACGGAAACATACAATTTTTAATAAAGTCGTAATTAAATAATCAAAACACATTTAATCAGTGGCAATCAAATCAAGACGGCAAAAACTCAATTGGATAATTCAATGTCACTGGCTTATCACCACTTATATTGAACTTGAATGTTTTCACCCGGCTTACGATTTTTGCTTCAAGCTCCGGGCTATTGAGTTCGCTTGAAATAATTTTAATATCTGTTACATCGCCTGTCGGTGAAATAGTGATTTGCAATACAATCTTGCCTTGAATGCCTTGCGTAACACGACGTTCGCGCTCATAGAGTGAATATAAACTACCCTTGTTTTTGTCGAAGACCATGGTGACATTTTCTTCTACGCTGCCGCCACTTCCTCCGCTAGCTTTCTTGGCTGCGGCCTTTGCTTCTGCTTGAATCTTATGTTCAGCAAAATCTTTCCCGACAGCCCGTGTGTCCAGATCGGTCCTGGAAATATTACCCGTATATTGTTTTGCATCCACGCCGCCGCCAGATCGCGCAACTGAACCTGATATCGCATCTGTGCCATGACTTGCAATCAAATTTGCACCGCCAGAATCACCGGGTTTTTCAGATAAATTTTTACCCAGATTATTATTAAGCTCTTTAGTATCAATCAAATCATTTAATTCGTTAGCGAGAGCAAGTAAACCGGTTTTTTCTGCGGTTTGACGCGCTTTGATTTCAGACTCGGTAAGAGGTTTACGCTCCTTATCGCGTTCACGCGTGATCTCCTGTATGACTTCAGGTTTTTCGACAGGCTTCGCCTCTTCAGTTTTCGGTGGTGGCGGTGGAAGAGGTTTTCTTTCGGGTTTTGGAATTACTTTTGGCTTATCTTTTTTGGAAATAAAATCTGCAATACGATCAGGAACAGCAACACGCTGTTGCTTCTTTTCGGGGACTTTAATAACCGATAAAACAATCATTAACATCGCGGTAATCACTAATGCGATAATTAATATTCGATTAAATTGGCGCGAGCTTTTGGCAGCGGGTTGCCAATCGAGCGCTATGTTTTTGTAGTTTATTGCTGTCATCCCGAACCTATTGTTAACCGGTTTACATTTCTATCTAGAAATTAAAGCGTTTTTGCTTTTGTACTTTGCACGGCAGCAAATGCAATTTTTGTATAGTTTGCTTCTTGGCATGTCGTTAATATTTTTCTTACAAGCTCATAGGAAATATTTTCATCCCCCATCACGGTTACTTTAAAACCTTTATCGCCCCCATCCGTCGCTAGCGAATTTCGCGGTGCCATGGCCACCAGCTCACTCTTCAACCTTGGAATTGTTGTATCTTTGCTTTTGCTCACTTCTTCAATCGTTCCTACATTGACGCCCTGAAGCAGAATTGCACTACGAGTAATTTGGATTACCAAGGTATCCTCCGGTGCCACTTTCGAAACCGATACAGGAAGAGTTAACTCTTTTTTAGAAGGTATACGTTGTGTGGTTGATGAATTGACCAACAGAAAAAAAACCAGAATGGTAAGAATATCCATAAATGCGACTAAATTTATGGATGGTGTTCTAGCCCGTTGATGATTGCGCTCCATGCGCCTCGCTCTGCGCGACTTAATCATGTTTTTCCTCCACCGGGTTTTGTGCGTCGGGCTCTACCAAATCTGTTGCATTTGATTCAAGCGCAGCAACCTCGGGTGCATCACCTACGGATATATTAGGGAAAAGCTCAACCTCTTCGACCGTACCCGCGTTTAACACACTCGTTGTACGAACGTGATCCATAACCTCAATCATGGTCTTATAACTAATTCCAGGCTCAAGCAGTAGAGCAATATTTTGCTCCTCAGGAAAACGATATTTAATTTCCAACAAAGTTTTATCAAATAATTTCCAATCCGTTTTTTCAGGATTGCGCTCGATTTGCTTTATGGAACCCAAATTTTCATCGCGAATATCAAACGAATTTGCATGCACCACAAGCTGCAGCGATAACTTAATTTCCTGGTCCGGATTAGCCTTGGCATTTAGATGAGGCAAGTTAAGCTCGACGACACTCATTCGCGAAAAGACTGCTGTAATAAGCAAAAAACACACGAGTGAAACCATCAGATCCATAAAGGCGGTGATGTTTAACTCGACAATGTCTTCCAATCGTTTTTTGCGGCGCAGTTTCATGAAATTATTCATCCACCATCAGGTTCGAACACTTAACCGCAGCCATCTCGATAGAGTCGAGCAATTTGCTTGCTTTCGTAGCGAGATAAGAATGGAGCACGAGAAACGGAATTGCTGCAGCCAAACCGAGCGCCGTAGCATTCATCGCCAGCGAAATACTTGCCGATAAAAGTTCAGCTTTTTCCGTAGGATCAGCACCTGCCACAGCTCCGAAGGCATCAATAAGACCTATAACAGTTCCAAATAATCCCATCAGGGTTGCGACGTTTGCGAGTGTTGCGAGATAGTGAGTGCGCGCCTCAATTTCTGCAGTAACCTCCATCACGCCCTCTTCCATAGCCGCTTCAATGCGTTCACGTTTAGCATTAGGCTTGTAACGAGCGAATCCATAGTTCAGTACACGCGCCAAAGGCGAATTAATACTTGCCAATGCCTGCTGAGCACGCTGAAAATCGTTAGCTTTCAGCATGGGATTAATTTGTTTCCAGATTTTATTGGTCTTATTTGTTAAGGCCGTCAAATATATAAATCGCTCCACCGCAATTGCAACACCTACTGCCATCACGATGAGGATCGGGTACATAAACATACCGCTAGATTGGAAAAACTTAATTAAATCCATATTGCTACCTTTAAATTTTCACTAAATATAATTACAGAGTAATACTTGTTAAAAACAGGATTCACGAATTTTGGCTGACGCCGTTATATTCGCGATCCATTTGATCGATCAGCTTATCTCTTTGACGCCGGTATTCTTCCAGCGACAAATTTCTGTTGTAATAATCTTGCGACAACTTTTTAATTTGATCTGAATATTGCTGTTCCATATTTTAAATCTCTGCAAATAAAGTAGTTGCTGTAACTTCACACATTCGGAAAATTATTCCACTAATTCACGGACAACCCTGAAACCGGTAAAGTCATCTGCAGAACCCGAATGGGATAGATGATTATTTAAATCGCACTCTTCGATTGGCGTGTCATAACTTCCGCCAACAGCTGAAGCGCCTCCATCGCGCTCTACAACCCATTCGCGTGCATTGCCAACATAGTTGACAAGCCCCCAATCATTTTGTTGGCCAAGGGATGCTTTGATGAGAGATCCTCCCTTTTGAATACCGCGTGAATTTAGTTTGCAATTTCTGTTCTGATCAATCTTTCCACTTGCGCCCTTGGCAGCATATTGCCACTCATTATAAGTGGGTAGACGATATTTTCGATTCGACTTTTCACTCAGCCATTTCGTATAAGCTATCGCATGAGCGTAGCTTATATTCGTTGCAGGTACCGACGCATCTGGAACCGAGATAACTGAACAAGACTTTGTTTGTTTACAGAAATCATTAAATTCGTCAGCAGATATTTCATACTTACCTATTGCAAAACCTTTTATTCCCGACTTGGCAGGAACAACCACCAGCACAGGAACTCTACTCACGCCACTCATTTTATCTTTACAGCTTGCGCCCAAGCCACGTGCACCAATACCCGCTAACGAACTGCTACATGGATCTTTTTGCACGATGGTAATAGCGGAGATAATAGGATTACCCACGAAAATACGTAACGCGTAAGTTTTATCCGCTTCAGCACGCTCAGGAAATGAACCACCTATATATTGAATACATTGAGCAAGTGAGCGAACAATACGCGGCTCTTCTTTTTGATACTGCGCCAAGTTGAGCGACTTTAATTTGGTAATGGCAATTTCAAAGTCTTTCATGTCCAGATTATTTTTACATTCCAATTGCTTATCAACACTACTGAGTGCCACTGAAAACGAACTATTGCGTACCGCAATTGCTTCAGATTCTCTATTCGCTTGTTGCTTTTCCTGAGCTACCGCTACCTGTTGCTGTTTTTGTTGCCCTTCACGTTCCAGACGCTCGAGATCCGCTTGTTTTTTAGCTTCTAATAATACGGCAATCGATTTTTCGTATTCTTTCAACTTGTCGGTGTTAATCGCATAGCGATACGCATTTTTTACCAAAGCCTGCGCACGCGTTAAATCTCCACCCGCAATCGCAGCATCTATTTCTTTTAGATAACGCTTATAAATCTCGGCTTCTTGTTTTACGAGCCACTCATGATTTTTCCCCATTAGCTGACGCAAGTCCTGCACTTGCTCCCATAACTGAGCCTCAACAGCTGAAGAAAAATCCATCGCTTTCAAAGTATCGACGAGGTTATTCATTTTTAACTCAAGTTTATACTTCTGCTCTACCTGATCGCGCAACTGGGCTTCAGTCAGCCCCACCGCTTTGACCGGCCGATATTTATAATAAGCCGCTCCACCCGCTACCATACCAATTAACAGTGCGATCACTATGTATAAGGTGTAGCTGGTTTTCTTATTAAACTCGTACCAAAACTCTTCTACAGATTCGGTTCTATTTTCGCGCTCAAATGCAATAGCTCGCTCTATAGCAAGCCATTGATGTTTTTTGAGACCGGGAATTTTTTTAGGTTTTAATTTGCGTCGCTTTGCTTCATCCGCATGCACGCGATTGTAAGGATGCTCGCCGGTAAATAATTCATAGGCGATGCACCCCAAGGCATAGACGTCATCGCGCACATCAGGTGTTTTACCTTCGAGCATTTCGAGGCTCGCGTAGGCTGGTGTTAAGGCGCCTAGTTTCCCGGCATCAAAAACAGTTTTATCATCCAGACTTTCTTCTCGATTCTCTGCTTTAGCAACGGCTCGTGCGATACCGAAGTCAAAGACTTTGGCTACTCCATTAAGGCCGACAAAAATATTTCCAGGTTTAAAATCCGAGTGAATAATTTTTTGTGCATGCGCATAAGTTAAAGCAGCGCAAATGCCGCTTAGTATTTTTAACACGTCTTCGATAGGTAAACCTATACCACGGTATTGACTAATCAGCTTATCGAGCGGTTTACCCTCCATGTATTCCATGGTCATAAAAACCGTGTCGCCATCGCGATCAAAGTCATGCACATTTACGATATTCGGGTGCGCGATTTTCTGACTTTTACGAGACTCACGCTGCAACGCCATAAAGGCTTCGGGATGAGATTTAAATTCGTCGCTCAAGACTTTAATGGCAACGTAAGGCTCGCGGTCTTGCGCTTCAATTTTTAAAAGGTCTTTCGCTTTGTAAACCGCTCCCATACCGCCGGTGCCCAGAAGCTCCTCAAACACAAAACGGTTTTTCAATACAGGATAAGCTTGTTGTTCTTGGTCTAAATAGCCAAGGGTATTCGCATCTGGATTCCGGTTTTCGGTAATGGCAGTAACGTCGGATTTAATTTGACCGGCAGGTTTTTGTGGTGCAGCGAAACGAGTTTTATCACCAGTTTCTTGAGGTGATTTTTCTTGAACTATTTTGTTTTCATGTGGTAAAGATTTACGCGCTGCCAGGCGAGTTTTTTCGTCGCCATCTGAACCGCGTGACGCCACACGAGTTTTTTCATCAAGGAGTGGAATTGCCGGGCGAGCTTCATCAGTTGCAGGTGCACGCGTTTTTCCATCGTCTATCGGTCTACGCGGAGGCATGCGAGTTTTTTCGTCACCCGAAGAAGACTCAGCGGCTGGACGTGAAGGATTTAACGCAGTGGGCCGCGGCGTTACCTTCGTGCGTCCATCATCTGCAGGTGGCGTAGGCTTAATGGTTGTCTTGTCGCCATCTTTCGAATCTGTCATAACATTAGTTTCCTGCGTTTCATCCTTGTGCAGTTTCAACTGCCTGCACTTTGCCAGCACTGCCTTGCACAATCACGACGGATACATTGTCGGGCGCACCCTGCTGGATAGCTTTGTGAATTAATTCTTGAGCAATATTGTCAACATTTCGCGTTGTGAGCGCATCTATTATTTCTTGCTCGCTGACAACATTATATAGACCATCGCTACAAAGAATAAAAATATCACCAATTTGTGTGGTGAAAATATTTACATCCAGGTACAGCGGAGACTCAACACCGATTGCACGGGTGATAACATTTTTTTGCGAATAATTTGCTGCATTTTCGCGCGACAATAAGCCAAACTCTATCATGTCTTCCAATTGGCTATGATCACGTGTTAACTGCAGTAATTTTTGATTGCGGTAGCGATACAGACGAGAATCACCCGTCCATAAACACACGCCGATTCGATCCTTAATGATAAGGCTAACCAGGGTGCTACCCATGGTGCCTTCATCAAACATAACTTGCGCGTACTCAATCATTTTTTCGTTAACGTCGAGAAGCGCATCTTCAACATTATTAACGTAACGACTTAACACCGGATCGACGTCAATTAAATCCAGGGCAGCAATTATTTTGCCGCTGGCAACATCACCCACCAAATGCCCGCCCATGCCATCCGCTACAGCCCATAATCCAATGTCAGAATTTTGAAAAATAGCGTCTTCATTAACGTCTCTCACAACACCGACATCAGTTTTTGCTGCGCTGGTCCATAATATGGGTCGTCTGAATGTTTTATCAGTCATTCGATGTTCCGCCGGTGATCATATTTACACTCACAATACTATTACACTGCCACTAAACGACATGGCTGATTCCAACCTCTTGCCGACCACTGACCATCCAACATAGCCGCAAGGTTTTGCAAAGACGGCAAACCTGCGCAATAAAATAAACAGGGCTCAACTAATTCTGAGCCCTGTGTTGTCCACACACTATAGCTAGCTAAATTTTCTTTAAGCAGCGAATGAAATAGCGGAGCGAATACAGACTCAGGCGAGCTCGCCTCAAAACCCATGGAGATAACTGTACTTTTTTGATACGACGTTGATGGTCCGCAATGATAGGCCAAATTGTGCTCGAGCGAGATTGCATTTACATCGTTAATCAAATCATCAATTGCAATTTGTCCATCTAGCGCTCTTAATGCGAGCGCTTCAATAGATTCAAACCATGCAACTTGCGACAGTAAATCCAACGGATTTTGTTCTGGTGAAACGCGAGCTGCAATCGAGAACGGAAAATAACGTCCTACTCGGTCCACACTGGGTAGCACTATGCCTACCCAACCGTATTGATCGACAACACCCTCGGATAACGCAAAGCGCCAAATAGGACTGGTGAGATAAATATCTAACCACGACTCATTGAGTTGCTCCTGCGAACATTTTACGAAACCCTGCAACCACTCATCCCAAATATTAATAAAATTGGTGGGTAATCCACGATAAATAAAATCACCGTGAGCGGGTAATTTTCCAAAAAATCCGACAGGGTTGGTAGCGCTCATTAGAGAGACTCCGGACATCTGAATGAACTCAACAGATCCCTTCTAAAGGGGTTGTTGACACTGTTTGCTCGGCCTTCATAAACAATTTTGTGGCGCGTTTTAGGATCATCAGCCGCGCCGCCCACACTAAAGGTAATTGAGTAGGTATTACTTTGTCCGGTGGCTTTTATGCTCGCGTCATCAAGCAAATGGAACAAAACCCAAGGACCGGTGTAAATTTTATCGAAAGATGCATCGCGCAAATCTTCAAACAAAACACGCAAACGTTTGGATTCTTTATCGCCAGTCCAACTTAAGGTATTCCAGAATTTAGGCCCGTGCGTGTAGCTGATGCGTTGATCGCCTAATTCCAGGGTGAAACGCGCATCGGTTTCATCCATGCTCACCGGGCGCAATTCAAAACTTACACCTGGCACTTCTGCATTCTCTCTGAAAAAAGTGTTGCGAATAGCTATAGCTTTTTTAATTTCTGCCATAGCGTTGGGTGAAAACCCAGAGCCACGGGTATCCAGAAGATTGCCACGTGCATCTACAAAACTTTGCATATTTTCTTTCAGGAATTGATCCAAAATTCCGTCCGGCTTAAAGAAGGCCGTGAAATCAAGCAAAGCTGCTTCATCGCTGGATGAGCGATTAAATGGATAACGACCCGCAAGCGTTTGCTTGAACGGACCACACACTTGCGATCTCCATGCAGAATTAATAAATTGATGACCAGATTGTCCTACCGAACCGCCCGCTTGATCAGCCAATGACAGCAACCAGCGTTGAATAGGTTCAGGCGTAGATTTCGCATAAGCTTTCAATGCAGTAATTGGGTTTCCACCACCGCTATCAGCACGCGCTTTTACAATCTCAAAGGATTTTTTTGCAGGATCAGGAGCCATACTGATTTCCTCCACATATTCTTTCAATTGCGAAAGTTTTTGAATTGTGGAACCAATCGGCGCAGCCGCACGTGATGAATCAGCCATCAAACTATTCAATTCATTGAAACGCAGATCAACTGGTGTTCTTTCAAGTGCACTTTCCAGATAATTTACCGCCTGCTCACCCGCTGACTTACCAACTACAGCACCAGCAACTTTATCTGCTATTTTATCCGGCACGTCGGGAGTGAGCTGAGTATTAAGTTTGCCTACCTGGAGAATAGATAGAAGTGGTGAGTATACGGGATCGACAAAGCTATTTAGCGCATCACTCAGCTCATGCAAGCTTGAAAAATTTGTAACATAAAGTGAGTCATAAATATCCATCCATGTTTTGTTGTACTCGGCAAAGTAAAGCGCTTTAACCTGCTCACTTATTTCTTTCGAATCCAGTGTGGTGTATTCAATACTATTGCCCTCGCTCATCATCCATTGTTCATTTGCAAAATCTGCAATTAAAGGTGAGCTGGGTGACAAGTCAACGTTTTTGTAACCCTGAACCGTGAACAGCACAGGAATGCGCATGGCAGCTCGAACACGTTCATCTATGCGGTAGTGACTGCGTACTGAATCGCCATAAAAATTAAGCATGTCCACCGACTTGCTGTATTGCGAGCTGGCTTTGATGCGAGAGTAGACGCGCTGCGCAATAGGTATACGTAACAATGATGCTCGCGTCTGCTCAACAAGTGGCTGATTCAAATCTGATGCTGGAAAGGGCTTAGCAAACAAATTATCAAAATGCTGCTGCAATTTTTCACGTGTTTCCACATCATCTCTAAAATTGCGATTCCAGTTCTCATCGAACCAGGATTTCACTACGGCCTTGTCGAGATGATCAAGCTTGTTAAACATCATGTAGACACGGAATGTATTATAGAGATCGCCTTCATTGCCACTCTGTTGTAAATTCAACTCAAGATTGGTCAGCAACTTGGGTAAAAAAACTTTTTTCAACGCATTCTCGTAAGCAAGATCCGCTGCTTGATCCACACGACTATCGTAAAGACCCATACCCGAAAGCCATGGATGACGCTCTTGGTCGTAAACAGAGCTCGCTTTCAACAAAGCATCTATACCTGGAACTACAGTTTTGATGTTGCTACTGGCGAGAGTATTATTTTTTTGCTGATCGTTATATTCAGTTACGTATTTTTGAACCTCAGCGATGTACATTTTGTTGCGCGCAACGCTTCCGCTCCATACCAATATCACCGACAGCGTAATTAATCCAAGACCAATATAGGTTGCAATTTGCGCCCAACGAATCATTTTTTCGTAACGTGTATTTACGCCTACGAGTTCTGACTCGGGAAAAATAACTTCACGGAAAAGCTTGGAAATGAAAAAGCTTTTTCCTCGTCCGGTAGACGACTGCGCGACTTCGCGAGAGAAACCGAAGTTGCTTGCCACCGATGTCATTAACCGATCAATAGGCGTTCCATCTTGCGTACCGCTGGAAAAATAAATTCCGCGCAAATAAGGTTGATACTGAAAGCGGTTTTGGACAAATGTTTGCCTGGTGAAACTTTCAACCAACGTTTGCAAGTTTTCCATTTGCTGTGGGAAGCCCTGAATTGCACCGCAGCGCTTCATGTCACGCTCACCGTGCATGCGCGCGAGAACACGATCATACAAACGAGAAATGAGCGTACGCAATTCGCTGGAAAGGAATTCAAAATCCGGGCTTTGGGTTGGCTTTGGTGCGTTAGGTAGAGAAAGCCCCCAAACCTGGTCGCGCTCTTCTTTACCTAAATCTTCAAAAAATTCACTGAACCCGGAAACCAAATCTGTTTTGGTAAATAACAAATAAATCGGGAAGCGAATTTCCAATTTATTCATTAACTCATCCAAACGGGTGCGAATAGTTTTTGCGTGCATGGCACGCTCCTCTTCCGAGGACAGCAAGAGATCTTGCAGACTGATTGCGACTATCACGCCGTTAATTGGACGGCGACGGCGATTGCGCTTTAATAAATCGAGGAAACCTTCCCATGCAGAGCTATCAACAACGCGGTGACTGTCTTGCGTTGTGTATCGGCCGGCTGTATCAATCAATACGGCTTCGTTTGTAAACCACCAATCACAATTACGAGTACCGCCCACACCTTGCAGTGCGCCGCGACCAAATTGCTCCGCCATGGGGAAATCCAAACCAGAATTTACCAATGCAGTCGTTTTACCGGAACCTGGTGGGCCAACAATGATGTACCAAGGCAATTGGTAAAGAGCTTTGTTTTTTCCCTTGCCGCCAAACTTGAATTTTTTTAGCGTTTCCATCGCTTGCACAAAGCGCTGGTTAATTTGATCAATTTCTTCTAAAGCTTGTTCATTAGAAGGGCTCTGAACAACTTTATTATTATTTTCCTCGAGCTCGCTTACAAAGCTTTGGTTGTTACGATTATTGCGCATTTGGATGCGAAGGTTATTTAACCCCCACAAGACCAAAATAACCATGATAACCATTAAACGTGTCATGGGACTTGCAAGCGGCGCAGAATTGGATGCACCAAATTTGATACTTGGGCCGGCAAACCATATCAGCAAAGAAATAATGATCAATCCCAGGATCGATATTACTATGGGATTAAAAATAAATTGCCCGATTTTTTTCATCGTTTATTAATTCCTTGTCTACACAAATATCAGGTAGCGCGTTGAAGATCTATTATTGACAGAGATTAGAAAATTACTTTTTCTCTTCGGAAATTTCAGTTAACGATTGGGTTACCGGTGTTGCACTTGCATAAAGCCAATATTTGAAACCGGAAAAACTGAAAAATAAAAGAGCAGCCACCAAACTGGCTACAACCCACAGCGGAATATATTCGGTAATCGGGTTACGCAAATTTCCAAGACCCATCCAGCGCGGTGACAAAGCGCGCTCATAATCACCACGGTAGCGGCGGATAATCGCAAATAAATTATCTTTCAACTGTTCTAAAGGCTCGCGACCGCGATTCATAAGACGGTATTTGCCTTCAAAGCCGAGACTTAAACAAATATAAAATAATTCAATGATGTCGAGATTTTCACCGGGAGCTTGACAAACGCGCTCGCAAATCAAAAATGATTTTTCACCACCGGACGTCTCGCCGTGAAAAACACTCAGCAAAGTCCGTTGCCCCCAAACACTTTCGCCACCCCACGGAGTATTGAGTACAGCCTCATCTAACACTGAACACAATAAATACCGTGCCGACAAAACAATTTCTGGCTTAATGCCAAGAGCGCGCGTTTTTTCTTCGAATATTTTTATTTCATTAATTAATCGCTGATATAAACCACCTACATCGGGATGACTCACCGCCGTGCGGGTTTTCTCATACACAGCAATTAGTGTTGACGCAGCATTTACGAGCGGATTCAAACCCATATCCGTGTTAAATGCAGCACCGCTTCGATCTTGCGGTATAGGCCTCGAAGGTTGCGCCTGATTTCTGTTGTAGGGCGGAACTTGTGTATTATTCGAATTCCCTGCCTGCGGATTTGCCCCGCGGCCACCTGGGGTTGGACGACCTGCGGTTCGTTCCCCGCCCGGGGTAGGCTGTTTAAAAACGGTTTTATCTGAATCATTACCAGACATATTTTTGCTCCCTAATTTATTTCGACTTTGCTTGAGAAGAACACAAGGTCATGAAATATATGAATACACAAAGCCAGACTAACTCTTTACCCAAATGTTATTAAGCATTTGTTATTGGCGGATTGCCCAGAACTCCATTTCGATGCCGGGAAAATCTCCGCCCAGATGCAGCGCAAACCCACCCGATTCATTAAGCTCTTTCCAAAATTCGCTGTGACGATCCAACTCGAAATAAGTGTAGCCAGTGCGGAACGGAACTTGTCGCGGAGCAACCGGCAATGGCTTTATAGCAATACCAGGCATAGCAGCATTTACCAATTGACGAATTCGCTCCACCGAACCAATTTTTATTTGTGCTGGCAAACGTGTGCGAATTACGTCGTCTTTTACATCTGCTCGCACCGCCAACACAAAGAGAGCTGTATTCAACAAACTGCGATCATTGATTTGCGAAACGCGAATACCATATTTTTTCTCAATCAATTCCAGAGAGATTGCGGTTTGTTCATAAACCATCGACAGATATTCACGCAGTGTCGCCATGACCGGCGTAAACGTTTGCTGGAGATTTTCATGCAAGTAATTGGGAAATGCTGGCGGACGTTTATTTTTTGCAACAAAAGTTGAAAGCTCGCCCGCCATTTGCAAACACTCGGCAAATAAAGTCGCCGGGTGCAAACCTTTGGTTGCGCTGAGGTGATTAGTGAATGGCTCTAATCTATTAACCAGTTGCAACAAAAGATAATCGGCGATTTCTGCAGTGCCGCCGCGGCGAGTATCTGCTAAACGCCCCGCAATTGATTCACCACGATGACGCAACAAGCTCACCAGCTCAACAATGAAGCCGGAAATTTTCTGCACTGCGCGACAATCGAGACACGTTGGTAAATAATTTTCATCCAGCAAAATATCGCGATCATCTCGGGTCTCTGCAATACGCATCAATCCAACACATGCATAACCACTATGATCGTCGGTGTCGAGCAGCAAACGCATACGCAATTTTGATACACCTATGGGCTGTGAATCACCGCCCTCTACAGTGACATCACGGACAATCATTTCAGAGGAATAATAACGAGCCAAACCCTGGTTGCTATCTTTCGGCAATACATCAACAGCCCCAGGACGGCGAACAGGCACGCCCAAGAAAACAACCGTATTATGCAACCCTGCCGGCAATTCAATAACCGGAGGTGCGTCATCGCCGTCTGGAAAGTTAAACGGGGTTCCGTCGGGGAAAACACCACGCGCACGAAGTATTGAAACTTTTCCCAATTTCAAAAGTTGCTGATCGACTTCCAGCTCATGCAAGCCCCAACTGTATGCGCCCAAGGCATTGCAGCGACCATCGATATAACGTTCAAGGTAACGATCTTGCTGTTGAAAATGCTGGGGGTTCAGAAACATCCCTTCAGACCAAAGCACTTTGCTATCTAATGACATAAATTTCTCACTTCATGTACTACAACTATGAACCATCAAACTTGCGTGGAATTTATTTTTTTACGATCGAAATATCAGTTCCTGAAATTTTTACCGTCACTTCGTTTTTAGTCAGACTGTGTTCGACAACCGGAACGTTGACTTTGTAATTAACACCCCGATATTGAGAGAACTCTACATATAACCCAACATTGGTGGCACCGCTTTTTAACACGAGATTGTCCGTGCGATTTACGCCAGGCGATAAAGGTTTCAAAACTTGTTTATTGACAAAGTCACCAGCCAAAATCGTCGTATCGCGTTCGTACAAATCGATAAAATCTGCCTTTTGAAAAATTGTCGGAGATTTAAGTTCATAAACGCGCACATAAACTGGCGATGGCCGCTTATTTTCATCGGGGTTGATGTTGCTATCGACGATAAAATTAATTCTTAAATTGGTATTCAAATCAAGCGCGCTGCCCACACGACTTTTCGACGAGCTACACGCACTCACTACCAAGAGAACGGAAAACAACCCCGCGCACAAACGAATAACAGAACCTTTTAAGATTGACATGTGATATTTAACTCCCGTTTTATAAATATTACTTATTTTTTTTGCGCACGTTGGCTAGTTTACGCAATTGCTCTTCATATGCAGTGACAAAATCACTACCGAATAAATGCTGGAATGATGACTCTAAATTGTCAGAGTAACTTTCATAATGATCCTTGTAGTTAGTCCAATATTTTGCTTTCTGCATTCCGGGAATCACCGTTCCCTTACCTTGTCTATTAAATTGTGTTTCAAGATTGACGGGATTAAAACGCTCCATCATTTTTTCAAAACCATGACGGATACCCGCGATCATCGCTACCTGATGCTCGCCAATTTCTTGAAAACCTTCTCTAAACGCTTCACTGGGTTTTTTATAAGCATTGGTTTTTTTAATGAACATGTTTTCCATTGCTTCATCAATACCCACCGAAAATTTGAGCGGATTGTTTTCAATGGGTTGAATAGTCGTAACGTTCATCCTGAATTCGTTTTTAATGCTTGTTCTTGACCTTAGAACTTGCATCATGCCTTCGGTAATCTCGCGCATGAGCAGCCCAACTTTTTCGCTGATTTCCTCTACTTCTTCAGTGCTCAGCGAATCTGGATTCAATCCCATGGCGGTAATAAGGGTGTCGTTTCTGTTTGCGGCTGGTGCAACAGTTTGAGCAATGGGTACAGCTTTTTGAACCGTTGGAGTCGCTGTTACCTTAGGCGTTGGCTTTACTTTTACTTCTGGAACCTCAACCACTGCAGGTTGCATCGGCTGCGGTATTGGCTGGGGCTTAACTATAGCCGGACCGGCAGGAACGAAATCTTTATTTTTTGGCCGCGGTACCACTGGCGGTGGCGGCTCAAATGCTGGAATATCAAATGGGTCTACACCAAAGTCGGACTTGGAGTCAGACCCCAGCAAATCGTCATCTTCCCAGTCGTCTGGAATTAAATTCTCACGATTGGATGACGGCCAAACAATCGCTTGGTCCACGTGGGGCGTTGCGTCTGTCAAACTGCTTGTAGAGAAATGGCTTTTCTCCGGGACAGGTTGATTGAACGCAGGAGAACCGATGGAGGCATTGTTTCCAAAAATGTCAGTATTTTTTGATTTGTTGACCTTATCAAATGCGGCCAAAGGGTCTTGTGTCTCAGCCAACCCCGCTGAATAGTCGGAAACGAGGTAATCTCCACCACCGAACGGATTTGAACCTATAGAAGCTCCAGCACCAAAAAGGTCTTCTGGAATGCCAGCTGTTAATGATGAGGGAAGAGATGGTTGAGGTGATGCAAAGCCAAAGGGTTGATCCTCAATAAACTCGACTGCGAATCGATATTCACCTATGTCAAAAACGTCGCCGGACTTAAGCGGCATCTTTGAGCCTTTGCCAATAGGCTCAGGAGCACTATTGAGAAAAGTACCGTTAGTGCTTAAATCCAACAGAAAATAGCTACCCGCCTCGAACAACAGCTCGCAATGACAGGAAGACAAAAATTTTTCCATATCGGGCAGAACCCACAGATTGGATTCGCTGCGTCCCAGAGTTCCCCCACGCTTATCAAACACATGGGAGTTCTTCGCCAAAGAAACACTAGGCGGCGCTTTAACTAAACTAATCTGTAATGCCATTTCATCATCCTAGAACAGCGTAACTGTTGTATTAACACAACCAGGGCATTTAACCCCGGACCAAGCGACGGAGCAGCCAAAAAAATCTGGCACAGTATGCCCCGCCGTGCCCATAATTTGAATATGATCACATTACGAAAAGCACATACCAGATCTCAATATTACATTAAATGGCAGGAATGACTTTTAATTTAAACGGCAACTTGTTAAGTTTGCAGGTCATTTCTACTGGAATTACTTGCAATATCGAACTACAAATGATGTATTGCTCAAGCTTCGTTGCAAGCAAACTCCAACCTCGCAATTTTGGAATTCCAACCGGGCTAACCGTCGAGATATAGAAAAAGGAAATAATTAATGGCTTCGCCAGATATCAATGCGCTCCTACAACCCATTTCAGACGACCAGCCAACCGGTATTGATGTACGTCAAGACGCTTCACCCTTATCCAAATATCAATCGTTAAAATCTGCCCGTGCAGCCGCGCGGGCCGCAGAAAGACAAGCTATTCACGACGGTGATAGCACCGCAGCAGACGAACATTGGCGAAAAATTATCAGCCTTGCTCCAGATGTATTGATCGATCAAAGCAAAGATTTGGAAGTGGCATGTTGGTTCACTGAAGCGCTTATCCGTCGTAATGATTTTGAAGGCTTGAGAGACGGTTTCGAATTAATTAAAGGCTTGGTAGAAAATTTTTGGGATGGTTTATATCCCATGCCAGACGAAGATGGCATGGAAACCCGCACCGCGCCACTTTCAGGGTTAAATGGTGAAGGCGCCGAAGGTGTGTTAATTGCGCCAATCCGAAAAGTTCCTATCACAGAAGGTTACAGCCCCGGCCCATTTAGCTTATGGCAGTATCAGCAAGCGCTTGAAGCCCAACGCAGTCCCGACGAAGACACTCGTCAAAATAAAGCGGCCAAATTAGGCTTCTCTATTGACGATATTCAACGTGCAGTAAATGAATCCAGTGTTCAGTTTTATATTGATTTAACAGACAACCTGTCTGTTGCCATAGATATTTATAAGCAATTAGGCGATCTTCTCGACGAACGTTGCGGATCAGACGCGCCACCGACACGTAATATAATATCGATTTTGGAGGAATGCCGCGGAGCTGTTACCCACCTGGGTAAAGATAAGATTCCTGCACCCATAGCGCCAGAAATCGTGAATGAAACATCAAGCGACGATAGCTCAGCGCCCGCTCAAGGAACATCACAATCTGCGACCAAAGCGCCTTCAGGGGCAATCAATACTCGTGAAGCTGCTTTTGCACAATTATTGGAAATTGCAAAGTTTTTCCGTAAAACCGAACCTCATTCCCCCGTGTCTTACGTCATTGAAAAAGCAGTAAAATGGGGTAATATGCCGCTCAATGAACTCATCAATGAGCTTATTCCAGACTCTTCATCACGCGAACGCTACAGCGAGCTAACTGGTGTTAAAGATGAAGATTAAATTACACACTCAGCCAAGAAGGATTAGGGTCCATGTCAGATAGCATCCACGACAAACTAAAACGGGTAAGAAAGCCACGGGTTCACATCACCTACGACCTCGAAACAAACGGCACTTCAGTTGAAAAAGAAATCCCGTTCGTAATGGGTGTTATGGGAGATTACTCCGGCGACAACACCGAAGGAAAAAAGTCACTGAAAGAACGCAAGTTCTCGCAAATTGATCGCGATAACTTTAATGATGTTCTGGCTAAAGTGAACCCTCAACTTAAAATGAAAGTTGACAATCTTCTGGAAGATGACGGCAGCCAAATGTCAGTCAATCTTGATTTCAAAAATTTAGAAGATTTCGAACCGCATAAAATTGTTGAACAAGTAGAGCCTCTGCGCAAAATGCTTGAGACCCGCAATAAATTAAGAGATCTTTTGACCAAAGCAGACCGATCAGAAGATTTGGAATCCTTGCTCGAAGACATTTTAAGCAATACTAACGCGCTCAGCTCTTTGTCGAGCGAACTCGGTCTTGCAGAGAATAAAGATAAGGGTGACACAGATGGCAAATAACGAACAACAACTCGACTCGCAAACCGCCAGCGCGGAAGCTGGCGAACTCAGCTTTCTCGAACAAGCGATTAGCGCGACCAAGCAAACCGCTCGTAATGAAACCGAAGAACTGCTGAGAACTCTAACCAAAGAAGCCGTAAAAGGCACGGTAAAATGGGATAAGAATCTCTCGGTAACTATCAACTCTGCTATTGCTGCAATTGACCAAATGTTGTCAAAGCAATTGGCGGAAGTCATGCATAATGAAAAGTTTCAAAAACTTGAAGGTTCATGGCGGGGTCTTCACCATTTGATTTCAAACTCCGAAACGAGTTCGCAATTAAAAATTCGCATGCTGAATATTACCAAGAACGAACTCGGTAAAGATTTGGCAAAAGCAGTTGAATTTGACCAAAGCCAAATTTTCAAGAAAATTTATGAAAGTGAATTTGGTACTGCCGGTGGCCAGCCTTACGCTGCACTGATAGGCGATTACGAATTCTCTTCACATCCAGACGATATTTCGCTGCTGTCCAAAATGTCTAACGTTGCAGCTGCTGGCTTCTGTCCATTCCTTTCTGCAGCCGCTCCCGAAATGTTTGGCTTCGACAGTTACACCGAATTGCAGAAACCTCGCGATCTGGAAAAAGTATTCGATTCTGCTGAATACATTCAATGGCGTAGCTTCCGCGACAGTGAAGACTCACGCTTTGTAACCTTGACCATGCCGCGTGTATTAGCTCGTCTGCCCTATGGCCAAGCGACCAAGCCAATTGACGCGTTCAACTATGAAGAAGCTGCACGCACTGAAGATGGCCGCCATTTAGCTAGCGATCACAACGATTACTGCTGGATGAATGCCGCTTACGCTTTGGGTGCAACATTGACTAGCGCTTTCTCTGAGTATGGGTGGTGCACAAGTATTCGCGGCGCTGAAGGTGGCGGTAAAGTAGAAGGTCTACCCAGCCATGTATTTGTAAGTGATGACGGTGATTTCGATCAAAAATGTCCGACTGAAATTGGTATTACTGATCGTCGCGAAGCAGAACTCAGCAAATTAGGTTTCTTGCCATTGTGCCATTATAAAAATACCGATTACGCCGTATTCTTTGGTGCACAAACAACTCAAAAACCTAAGAAGTTCGACAACCCGGATGCTACTGCAAACGCTGCAATCTCCGCACGCTTGCCATACATTATGGCTACTTCACGCATCGCCCATTTCCTTAAAGTTATGGCGCGCGACAAGATCGGTTCCTTTATGGAAGCGTCTGAAGCAGAAGAGTGGCTCAATCGCTGGATCAGCAATTACGTTAATGGCAGCCCAGGTGCAAGTGCTGAAATGAAAGCTCGTTACCCATTAGCCGAAGCGCGAGTTGAAGTTAAAGAAGTTCCGGGTCAACCCGGTGTTTATAACGCGGTTGCATGGATGCGTCCTTGGTTGCAAATGGAGGAACTGACTGCGTCACTACGTTTGGTTGCCAATATTCCTAAAGCAGGCTAAATGACACCCACCCGAAAGGGGGCTTTGGCCCCCTTTTTTTTCAATAAAATGGAATATTTTCAGTGTCGGTTAATAGTAGCAATTCTCTTATAAATCCTACGTCGACTGAACAGATATCTCTGGATTCACTGCTAAACTGCAATCTCTCACAACCATCTCAGCTTACTTATTTTTTAAATGAGCCCAACAGCAGACGTGCACTTAGCTACTGGTTTGAACATTTTGAAAATACACGAAACCTGACATCGGTCAGCGATCTTTCAGCTGCCATTTTTCGCTCAATCTCGCGCATTGATGAACTCATCAATGATCAACTTAATTGCATTATTCATCAAAAAGAATTCCAAAAACTGGAAGCATCCTGGCGCGGATTGTGGCATCTGGCAAATCAGGCCGATGGCAAACGTGAAATTAAAATTCGTTATTTGGATATTAGCTGGGCAGAGGTAGTCAAAGATATTGAACGATCTTTAGACTTCGATCAAAGCCAGCTATTTCATAAAATTTACAGCGCTGAATACGGCACCCCTGGTGGCGAACCTTACGGAGTGATTATTGGCGATTACGAAATTAGTCATAGAAGATCCGCAGCTCACCCTTATGATGACATTGCCACTCTGAGTGGTATCGCGGAAATATCCGCAGCAGCATTTGCACCTTTTATTGCAGCAGCATCCAGCGAATTTTTCGGCATTGATAATTTTGCAACGCTCGGGCTGCCCTTGAATTTGCAAACAATTTTTAGCCAAGCCGAATATACCCAATGGCGATCATTGCGCATTAAAAGTGATAGCCGGTTCGTCGGTCTGACTCTCCCACGGGTACTAATGCGTGAGCAATATCGCACTCAGCCGGGCAGTTACAAAGGCCTCTATTTTTATGAAAAAAATGAGGCTGCAAATAGCGATGGTTATTTATGGGGAAATGCTTGCTACGCTTTCGCCGGTATTTTAATTCGCGAATTTGCCAGTGTCGGCTGGTTTGGCCATATTCGTGGCGTACCTCGCGATCAATTAGGCGGCGGAATCCTCTCAAATTTTTCGCACGCAAGTTTTGAAACAGACCCGCACAAACTTATTACCAAACCCTTAACAGAAGTGTTAATCACCGATACATTGGAGCGCGAACTGAGCAATATTGGCTTCATTCCTTTGTGCCATTGTTACGACACACCGTTCAGCGCGTTTTACAGCAATCAATCTATTCAGCAAACCAATAAAAGTGGCAATAGTGAAATAAATGCCAAGCTATCTTCCATGCTGCAACATGTATTGTGCGCCTCACGCGTTGCGCATTACATTAAAGTTATGATTAGAGACAAGATTGGTTCTTTTATTAGCGCTGAAGAATGCGAACATTTTTTAATGAAATGGTTGTTTAAATACACCACTGGACGCGAAGATCTGGAATGGGACGAACAAGCGCGTTACCCACTACGTGAAGCTTCCGTAAAGGTCAGCGAACATCCGGATAAGCCTGGGCAATACGCATGTGTTATCCACCTCGCGCCCCATTATCAATTGGATAACATGGTGTCTGAACTGGAACTCGTCACTGAATTAGTACAAACCGGGAAAGTTTCATAGTTATGCGCAATCAAAAAAAACAATTTCGCGCGTCCATATTGGATCGTCTGCTTGATGATGAACCGCAACTGCAAACCGAGGCCGACAAAAGTCGGCATCAGCAGTTGCGTGATTTGCGTAACTCAGTGCGCCGCGATTTACAAAATTTACTAAACACGCGCCATAGAATGGTATCGCCGCCTGATGAATATTCCCAACTGGATGTTTCATTGCTCAATTATGGCTTACCAGATTTAGCGGCTATTAATATCGCTGATATTGAAAAGAAAAGAAGCTTTACTCGCTTGGTTGAAAAAATACTAACTGATTTCGAACCAAGATTTAAAACCGTGAAAGTACAACACGTCACTAATGCTAATCCTTCGGACAGAACCTTGCGATTCAGAATTGACGCAACACTTTATGCTGACCCTGCTCCGGAAGTTATTATTTTTGATTCAGTGTTAGACCCGGTTTCAAGAACAGTGAATGTGGAAGAATCAAAACATGCCTGATGAATTATTACCCTACTACGAAAAAGAATTGGCTTTCATTCGTCAAATGGGCGCTGAATTTTCAAAGGAGCACCCGAAAATTGCGGGGCGGCTCGGCATTAGCACTGATACCACCGAAGATCCACACGTATCACGGTTAATAGAAAGCTTTGCCTATCTAAACGCCCGCATCCAACATAAACTGGATGATGATTTTCCAGAATTAAGTGATGCTTTGCTGGGCATTATATTTCCACATTATCAACGCCCGATCCCATCCATGAGTATTGCACGATTTGTTGCCGATAAAGAACAATTAGAGGCCGCCTATCTGGTACCCCATAATACCATTTTGGAAACCGAGCAATTCCAGGGCGAAAACTGTCGCTTCTCCACAACATATCCGGTGGAGTTACTTCCTTGTTCTGTTATAGATGCAGGACTTGTTGGTCGCCCTTTCACTACACCAGGTTCAGCATCCATTCGCGGCGCAGGTGGTGTACTACGAATTAAGCTTAAGACTTTTACAGCTGCCATTAGTTTTGTCGAATTAAAACCGAATCGCTTTCGTTTTTATTTAAAAGGACAACCGCAACATATAAACCCTTTATACGAAATGCTGCTCAATGAATGTCAGTCTATCGTCATAAGCAGCTCCGATGCAGATGTAAATCCAGTATTTTTAAACAGAACCGCAATTAAGGCAGTAGGGTTCAGCACCGAAGAAGGTTTATTTCCTTACCCTGCCGCATCCTTTGTTGGCTATCGTTTGCTCACAGAATTTTTTGCATTTCCCGAAAAATTTATGTTTATCGATATTGACGGGCTCGCAGATTACATTCCGGCTACCGCCAATAACGAATTAAATTTGTATATTTATTTAAACAGTTCCGATATAGAACTCGAGCATAATATTTCTGCGGAAACATTTGTAATGGGCTGCACGCCCATTGTGAATTTATTTGAGCACAAAGCAGACCCGATTAAAATTGACCATACACGACTCGAATATCAGGTCGTGGCAGACACGCGTCGTCCGTTGGGTTATGAAATTTATTCAGTCGATAAAGTTATTGCTCAAACCGCGTCTGGCGAAAAATCAGAATACTTACCCTTTTATGGTTTAAAGCACGAACATTTGGATCGCGACAACCATGCTTATTGGCACGCTATGCGACGCCATGCAAAACTTAATTATATTGATCGTGATGAAGGCACAGATATATTTCTAACCTTGGTCGATTTAAAACTTAATCCGAATATCCCCGATGATCGCACGCTCATTATTGAAACTCATGCAAGCAATCGCGATTTACCGGCCAAGCTACCTTTTAACCGTGACCAACCGAAATTGCAGTGCGTGAATGCCGCACCACCCTGTGAGCGAATTCGCTGTTTAACACAGCCAACCGCCACACTAAGGCCCAACCTACGCGACGGCGCGCGCTGGCGACTTATTTCGCATCTAAGCTTGAATCATCTCTCGCTGACCAGTAAAGAAAACTCAACCGAATCATTAAAGGAAATTTTGCGACTTTATGATTTTAAAGAGTCCTCCGCTAGCCGAGCGTTGATTGCTTCCATAGTGTCACTTAATGCACGTGCGATTAGCGCGCCATTAAATTTTGATGGTCGCACCGCCATGTGTCGCGGAATAGAAGTTGAAATAACAATTGACGACATCCAGTCCAGCGGCAATAGCAGTTATCTATTCGCGTCCGTATTGGAGCATTTCTTTGGTTTATATTGTTCGGTAAATTCGTTCACGCGGGTATTGGTTAAGCGTAAAAATAAAGAAGGTTATCTGAAAAAATGTCCTCCCAGAGCTGGCGAAAAAGTACTTCTATAATTGCCGACCTCGAACGCAAACCGCAGCATTATTCTTTCTTTCAGGCGGTTCGGTTAATTGAGCGAGCAGAACTTTTTAATCCCCAAAAAATAGCTATGGGGCGCGATCGACTTCGCGCTAAAAATCCTGTCGCCGGTTTTTTTCCACCAAGCTCGGAAACATTGCGCATTAAGGGAACGCCATCATTTAAATTTCCGAATGCAGAAATAAGTGCCATTGAGCGTGACACTGAATCAACTGAAAGCCCAAATCAATGGAATATCTCGATTAACTTTCTTGGCCTGATAGGCGCCATGGGTGTTTTGCCTTATCACTACACTGAACTGATTTTGCAAAGACTCAAGCAAAAAGACTCGGCGCTAATTCATTATTTTGATTTGTTTCACCACCGTACGGCGTCGCTCTTCTATCAAGCGTCCACCAAATACAATTTGCCCATTGAATATGAGCGTAAGAAACTTTCAGTTCCGCAAAAACGGAAGAGGGATGAAGCCACCAATGTTCTCTTTTCGTTAATTGGCTTAGGCACGGGTGGTCTCCAAAACCGACTCGCAGTTGCCGACGATTCCCTTATTTTTTATAGCGGCCTGCTGACACAACAAGTGCGATCAGCGAACGGGTTAAAGAGAATTCTTCAGGATTACTTTAAAATTCCTGTGGATGTTCAGGAATTTATTGGTCAGTGGCAAGAGCTTATTCCCGATGTACGCACTCGGCTGCCAGGGAAATCGCTCCCAATGGGGCAAAATGCGCATTTGGGAAAATCTGCAATTTTAGGAACCAAAGGCTGGTTTGCCCAGGGAAAAATTCGTATATCGCTGGGACCATTGAATCGCGAGCAGTTTCTCAAATTTGCACCTGGAACTCAGGCATTGCATGCACTTAATGATATGGTTCGCTTCTACGTCGGCATTGAGCAAGATTACGAATTTATTATTGAGGTTAATCGTAAGGATGTGCCTAATAAAATTCGCTTGGAACGTAAATCAACCGCAGTAATAGGCTGGAACACTTGGCTTTCAAGCGGAATAGCGGATGAATCAAATTTATCTGATACGTTAAAAATTAAAGTTTCTACGCGTCGCTTTAGTTAACCAAATTTAGCCTTACTCGAAACTACTATTTTAGTTCGACAGGTTTATTTTCAAATATTTTTAACATACTTCATTTATTGTTAACGCCTTAAGGACATCAACATGATAACTATAGATTTAAAATCGCTCGTGGGGAAACTCAACGAACCTTGCCGCAATGCACTTGAGGGTGCTGCCGGCTTATGCCTGGCGCGGACGCATTACAATGTTGAGATTGAACATTGGCTTTTAAAAATTCTCGAAATTCCCGATAGCGATGTGGCAGCAATACTTGAAAAATTTGAAATAAACATTGGTAATGTGGTCAGGCACCTGAACCGCGAATTGGATGGGATCAAGGCAGGCAATACCCGTGCGCCAGCGCTGGCACCAACCATCGTAGATCTCGCCAAAAATGCATGGATACTGGCCTCGGTTGAATATAATCATCCTAAAACAACGTCTGCCCATCTTTTTGCTGCGCTTATGCTCGATGAAAGCTTACGCAGAGCAAGTGAATTCACAAACGGAGAACTAAAAAAAATTCCACCGGAATCTCTGCGCGATGTTGTTCGCTCGGTCGTTGGATCAACCGGAGAATCGAGTAATTTAAATACCGGTGATTCAAGTGCGGGAGATTTTAGTGGCAATGCACCCAGTGGCAAACCAAGCAAAACACCATCACTGGATAAGTTTACGGTCAACTTAACCGAAGCGGCAAAACAAGGAAAAATTGATGCGGTGCTTGGTCGAGACGAAGAAGTTCGCCAAATTATCGATATCCTTATCCGTCGTCGTCAAAACAACCCAATTCTTACCGGTGAAGCGGGTGTAGGTAAAACGGCAGTTGTCGAAGGCTTTGCATTGCGCATAGCTTCGGGGGACGTCCCAGACCAGCTAAAAAATGTTTCCATTCGCAGTTTGGACCTCGGTCTTTTGCAAGCAGGTGCTAGCGTTAAAGGCGAATTTGAAAATCGTTTGAAATCTGTTATTGCCGAAGTTAAAGCGTCACCTGAACCCATCATTATGTTTATTGATGAAGCACACACCTTGATTGGTGCTGGCGGCAAAGAAGGCCAAGGTGATGCAGCAAATTTATTAAAGCCTGCGCTGGCACGCGGGGAATTGCGCACCATCGCAGCCACTACCTGGGCAGAATATAAAAAATATTTTGAGCGCGACCCAGCATTAACTCGCCGTTTCCAGGTTGTTAAAATTGAAGAGCCTAGCGAAGAAAAAGCAATCAATATGATGCGCGCAATTTCCGAGATGCTACAGCACCACCACCGCGTGCATATTCTCGATGAAGCCATTGTTGATTCGGTAAAACTTTCCAGCCGCTATATTCCTGCTCGTCAACTACCAGATAAATCCGTAAGTCTTTTAGACACAGCTTGTGCTCGTGTAGCCTTAAGTCAAAGCGCTACACCGTCAGCTATTGAAGATACGCGCCGCCAAATTACGCAATGTGAAAAAACAATTATATCGCTTGGTAGAGAAAACGCATCGACAGGTAAATATCAAGAGCGCATTGAATCGCTTGAGCAAGAACAGAAAGAATTGCAAGCAACTTTGCTAGTGCAGGAAGAACAGTGGCAAAAAGAAAGAGAGAAGGTTGCTGCCATTCACGAATTACAAAAGAAAATTGAAGATGATTTTTATGCGCGCAACCCGAGTTATCAAACAAAATCCGGCGTGCCGAAAACTGAACCAATGCCAGATGCAGAACTTGCTGAAGTAAAAACGAATCTTCAAAAACTACGTGAAGAACTTAATGAATTGCAAGGCGAATTGCCCTTGATTCAAGTTAATGTTGGCAGCCAAGCCATCGCTGAAGTTGTTGCAAACTGGACTGGCATCCCTGTTGGCAAAATGATGTCTGATGAGATTAATGCCGTTATGGAATTGCAAACGGTATTGGGAGAGCGCGTGATCGGGCAACCACATGCGCTTAACGCTATTGCACAATGCATTCGTACATCGCGTGCGGGTCTTACAGATCCACGTAAGCCTATAGGTGTTTTCTTTATGGTGGGCTCAAGCGGTGTAGGTAAAACCGAAACGGCGCTCGCGCTTACAGATATTCTTTATGGCGGCGAACAAAATATTACCGTTATAAACATGTCTGAATTTAAAGAAGAACACAAAGTCTCCATGCTTTTGGGCTCACCTCCAGGCTATGTAGGCTACGGCGAGGGCGGCGTTTTAACTGAGGCAGTCAGACGCAAACCTTATAGCGTAATTTTGTTGGATGAAATGGAAAAAGCGCATCCCGGCGTACAGGATATTTTTTACAACTTATTCGACAAGGGTACGATTAAAGACGGTGAAGGCCGCGATATAGATTTCCGCAACACTATTATCATCATGACCTCAAACGCAGGCGAAGAACATATTCGCGCAATTTGCGCATCGCAAGAACAACTACCTGATCCCGAAGCATTGCTTGATACGTTTAGACCGCAACTCTTGCGTTATTTCAAACCAGCATTCCTGGGCAGAACCACTGTTATTCCTTATTACCCACTGGGTGATGAAGATCTATTCAAAATTTCTGCCATCAATATGAATCGTATTAAAAAGCGTGTGCGAGAACACTACAACGCCGATTTTACTTATGATGAAGATGTTTTACTTCATATTGTTGCCAGAAGTCAGGAAGTGGATACAGGTGCGCGCAATATTGAAAATATTCTGACCCGCACCTTGTTGCCAGCACTTGCGACTGAATGCCTATCCAAGATGGGCGCCGGCGAAAGCATTCAGTCGATTCACGTCGGCATAAATGATCAAGAACAATTTACTTACTCATTTAAATGACAGATTGACCTCCGGCTTTTCATGTTTTCCGGGATGGACCCCGCATGAAAAGCCATAGTTTAATAGGTCAATTTACCCAAGTGCAAAAGCTATCCTTGCGCAGTATTTACGAACACTATTAATGCGATCAATCATGCAAAGCTTATTCTCTCAACAACGGATCCGATATTTTTTTACGCTTCTTATTTTTTTCCTTATTTATTCTATTTCCAGTAGTGGTTTGGCAGCTACTACTGAAAAAGATATTCCGAACAATCTAGACCACGAACTCGAAACCTCTTATCAAGCCGCTATTATGCAGGCGTATCAAGAGCTTTCGGGAAATACTGCTTTTGTGCTTGAATCGCGTCAGTTCAATTTATTAATAGACAAAGTAAATGCCGCCCATAAAAGTAAAAATCCAGAGCAAGTTTTAGGCCTAATAATTAACAACATAAGCATCATCAAAGGGAGCTCTAACAATAAGCAGATTCCAGAACTTGTTAATATTGCGCTGCAGAATCACTCTCTCGGCGTCGCGCGACAAATTCGTACAGCAATAGAAGCGCATGCTCCCCGTTCAATTATCGCTACCTGCGATTATGAAATCGCCAATTACCTCGCGCAACAAAATGCTTGGGATGAAGCCTTAGCTATAGTGAAAACACTGGACTTAAGTAACGAGCTATCCAGCGTTAATGCGGACAAGGCGCTTATTATTTGGGGCGCAGCATTACAGCATACAAAAAAACATCGGCAAGCTCTGGAATATTATCTCCGCATAAAATCCGATTCACCCATTTATCCTCTCGCACAGCTCGACACTGCACTGGTTTATATTCGCCAGGATTGGTGGACAGATGCGCAAATTTCTATGCAAAACGCCGTTAACGCAAATGGCGAACAATTTAATGAATTTACTAACCGCGTCTATACCACCTTGGGATTCTCTCAACTTCAGCAAGGTTTTTACCGCAATGCACGCGACAGTTTTCGTAAAGTAAAAATCAAAAGTGAATACGCAGATCAAGCACTCCTTGGGCTGGGTATGGCTGCGTTGAACCAGGAGGATTTTGTAGGTGCGTTCAATGCATTTGATCAATTGAAAAAGCGTCAACAACCAACCACACCTGTAGAACAAGCTTATTTAATGACAGCATTTACGCTTACAAAGCTTAAACAAAATAAAAGTGCTGCTGCGGCCTACGCAGAAGCCCAGATGTATTACGAAGGGAAGGTAAATCTCTTCTCAAATATTGCAAATCAATTAGGGACTGCAACTAACAATGATCTAACGACGATTGCTAATAAATTGACACAGGAAGGTTTTAAGGAATCACCTGAAGGCGCTGCCTACACATGGCAGCTGAAAACATTGGCAAAGTTACTCTCATACCCCATTTCCGAAAGCACCAAAACAAACATTTCATCAAGTTACTTAAAGATACTGATTGCCTATCAAACACATACTAAAAGCAATCTTGATGCAAAAATATCGGTCTTAAATAGCTATTTGAATCAATCCCGTTATGGGCTTACCAAACTCTACGACACTCCTTAATATCATGCGTAATTTATTTTTTATTCTCATTGCTGCACTCACTCTGTGTGCTTGTAGTAGCGAACAACCCAGGGACGACTTGGGTACAGTTGATATTCGTCGCCAAAGCAATACGACGAACGAGGTTTTTGTAAAATCAAAATCTGAAGAAGAAATTAAAAGCGAATATTATCGCTACATTGAAAGCTCAAGTGCGGAAGATAAATCACGCCGACTTGCAATGAATCGCCTTACTGAAATTGAAATGAACAAATTAAATATGCTGGCGAAAAGTGATACCAATACCGGCTTAAATGAAGATCCGCAATATCTTGAGTCCCTAAGAAAAACCAAACGTTTAATAGAACAAGCTCTCAAGGATTACCCAAACGCTAAAGACAATGATCAATCACTCTACCAGCTGGCTCGCTTAAATGATCAATTGAGCGAACAAGAACAATCCTTGGGTGCTTTGCGTGAAATCACGCAAAAGTACCCCCGCTCGATGCATTTTTCAGAAGCCCAATTTCGAATAGGTGAATCTGAGTTCGTAAGCGCAAATTATCTTGCTGCTGAAGCCGCCTATTCTTCAGCGATAGTTGCGGCAGGTAGCGATGAATTTTACGAACGGGCGCTCTTTAAGCGAGCCTGGACCCGATATAAGCAAGGCCTTTATTCAGAGGCAGCTGACGATTATTTAGCTGCATTGGAAAAACACCAGTTCGGAGATTATGATTCTTTATCGCAAAGCGATAAAAATCAATACTCAGAATACTTTCGCGGCTTGGGGCTAAACCTCGCAAACTTACACAGTAATCGAGAATTGGACGAATACATATCGGCTAAAGTAGACGTTAAATATATTTATACGTGCTATGAATCAGTGGCGCAAACGTTCCTTGATCAGGAAAGATATTCCGATGCCGCTGAGAGCATGGAACAATATATAAAAAATTACCCAAAAGCAGAACAGCTCGCCTATGCGCATCTAAAAACATTGGAAATCTGGCAACTGGGAAAATTCAAACAGCGTTTCGCAGAAACCCTCACTTTGGTGTATACCCAATTCAACCCGAAATCAGCGTACTGGAATACTCATCGTGACAACAAGGTTCAGGACAAATTCTTTAACGCATTGCGCGAACATGTGTTGAATGCTGCAACGCATTTTCAGGATGAGTATCTTACGGGGCATAATCCGAAGAATCTTGAACTAGCGAGACTTTGGTATGACCGTTATTTGGAGCATTACTCCAATTTTGCAAAACAGGATAAAGTGTACAGCATGTATGCGGAACTACTGGCTGATTCTGGCGTTAATGCTAGCGCACTAAAATATTTTGAACTTGCCGCATACGATGGCGACATCATTCTAAACAAAGATTCGGCATACGCTACGATCATAGAAACGGATAAGTTATTTGCACAAACTCCAACAAATATCTCACTTTTGAAAAAGCATATTCATTACGTTTATTTATCCGCACAACTCTATAAAAATGAAGCTCGCTATCAGAACGCTGTTTTACACGCCCAAGAACTTGCACTAAAAAACAACTTATTTACCGATTCTATTTTGTTGGCGGACACCTTATCAGATTCTGCAAACGATCAAATACTTTATGACGCGAGTTTAATGAAGGGTTTGGCGTACCTTCAGCTCAACCAATACAATCAAGCAGAAACAATTTTTAATGACTTATTAAAATCCAATAAAAGAGCGACTGACCAAACACGACTTAAGGATAATCTTGCCCTGGCAATTTATAAGCAAGCCGAAGCCAAGGTTGCTAGCGGGAATACTGATGTAGCTATGCAAGAGTATGCAAGAGTATCAAGAGAGGTGCCTACCTCAGATATTTCACCCAAGGCATTGTATGAAGCCATTTTGTTAGCGATGAAAAGCGAAAAGTGGCCATTTGCTATTTCATCTATACAAAATTTTCAAACCTTATATCCACAACACGACTTAAATAAAGATGCGACACGTCAGCTTTCCATTGCTTATTTAAATGCGGGTGACAGCGTAAAAGCCGCACAAGCATTTGAAAAAATGTCGGGGCAAGAAGGGGATCAAAACGTAAAAATGGCGAGCCTGTGGAAAGCAGCTGAGCTTTACGAGTCCAAGGGAAATGTGGATAACGCTATCAAGGCCTACACCAACTATGCAGAAAATTACTCGCGCCCCTACCCGCAATACGTAGAAGCTATGTATAAGCTAACACAACTTTTTTCGGCATCAAAACAAACGGATAAAGTACTTTTATGGCAGGAAAAAATTTCATCCGCCGATAAGCTAGCCGCTAAAGATTTAAAATCAGATCGCACAAACTTCATCGTTGCCAATATTGCAATGGCGAATGCAAAGCGAACCCAAAGCCAATTTGAAAATGTGCGATTGGTAGAGCCTCTCGCGGATAGCCTTAAAAATAAAAAGAAACTTATGCAAGATGCCATAGCAACTTATGGGCAACTTTCAACATCTAACAATCCCGCGATCATTACTCAAGCAACCTATGAAATTGCAAATATTTACCAACATTTTTCTGGCGCTCTTTTGCAATCCGAACGACCAAGAGCACTCAAAGGTGAAGAGCTTGAACAATACAATATTTTGATGGAAGACCAAGCCTTTCCCTTCGAAGAAAAAGCAATTGAGTTTCACGAGCTAAACCTTTCCCATACCAAAGAAGGTGTTGCTAACGAATGGATTAGCCAAAGCTTAAAGAATTTGGTGAAACTATATCCCGTCAAATACAGCCGCAGCGGAAAGATGGATATTTATTAAATGAAAAACCTACATAAAAAAGCCACCATTTGCTTAGCCTTTGTGGTTATTCTTTTCAGCAGTTGCTCTAATACACCTAGCGACACAAGAAAAGGTACCGCATCTGCAAAAAGTATTGAGTTAAATACAGAGGAGCAAAAATCTTATCAAGATGCGTTGGAAGCAATCAAGGCCAATGAAGCGGAACGTGCTATTCAACCTTTAGTAAAGCTTTCAAATAGCCATCCTGAACATCTTGGCGCCTGGATAAACCTTGCTAACGCCTATTTAAAAGGCACGAAAATAAATGAAGCTGAAAATGCCGCGAGTCGGGCGAAAAGTATTAATTCCAGAGTCGCCGAAGTCTACAATCTTCAAGGGTTGATTGCCGTTCATAAAGGCGAATACGCGAATGCAGAAAAGAATTATCAGCAAGCGCTGCAAATAAAAGAAAATTACCCGGCAGCTCACTACAATCTGGCGCTGCTATATGATACTTATTATCAAGACTTGGACCGCGCAATTATTCAATATGATCGTTACCTCCAACTTAGCGATGGAACTGACAAGAAAACCTTGGGATGGGTGGAAGAGTTGAAACAAAAAGCTAAGCGCAGGAATAAATAATGAAACCGGCACTCAAATTTTGTCTATTAACCGCCTTAATTAGCAATTTTGTAATCGCAGACGACACTCCGGATGTGGATACAACACGCATCAGAGCAAGCAAAGAATTACCCAAGGTACTTTATGTTGTGCCATGGAAAGATCTTGAAGCCCGCAAAGATACTGAGGAAAAGCTTGTTCTACATGACTTTTTTGGGGATTTATACGAACCTGTCTTACCAGGGGAATTCGCAGATAAGGACACAAACCCCAATTAAACATTATTTTGTACTGGCTAAAAAACGCCTCATAAGCTTTACTATTTACAGTCGAGTTGTAATACAATCGACCGCTTGCAACAACTTTAAAACGAAGTGATGTGCTTCAAACAATTCGTAAAAAGTTTTGAACAATGATTGTTCAAAACCCGAAAGTGCTTTACGATCACATTGCTGCGTTTAGTTGACGCAAAAACCTGTTTTTTGACTGGTAATTAATATGACGCTGTGTTTTGCAGATTAGCAATTATCGCTTTTGTAATAGTAATATCCGAAGGAGTTAGTAAAAATGGCGATTTATCTTGAGTATGAAGGTATCAAAGGAAATGTTACAGCTGACGGTTATAAAGACCACATCGCTGTTCTCTCAATCCAATTTAGTGTAGGCCGTGGTATCTCTATGGAGCCAGGCAAACTGTCTAATCGCGAAGCAACACGTCCAACGCTCAGCGAAATCACAATCAGCAAAATTGCAGACACATCTGCCACTTCTTTCTTCAAAGAAGCTGTTACTGGTTCAGCAGGTAAAAAGGCAACTTTCAAGTTCGTACAAACTGGCTCAGACAAAGTTGTTGAGTACATGACCTATACCCTTGAAGACGTATTGGTAAGCGGTTATTCAATTTCCGGAGATGCGGAAGGTGACCCAATCGAGTCCATCTCATTGAGCTACGCCAAAGTATTGATCAATTACAATGACTTTGATAAGAGCAATAAGTCTGCAAATCCACAGCGCGTTGGTTACGATTTAACGACTGCCAAGCCTCTGTAATCTGTTCGCTTATTAAAAAATTCAGCCCTGAAACCCTCTGGTTTCAGGGCTGTTTTGTATCTGAGCTCACCGATTCTCGGATCGATCAGGGTGCACAACAAGTCATGTTAAGGTAGCTTTAGGATGAGTCAATTAAGCCAAGACAATCGATTAATTTCAATTTCTGACTTTTCACTCGGAAAGGACACATTTTTACTGTCTTCATTTAAGGGAACCGAATTCATATCCGGTCTTTTTGAATATGAAATTGAAGCTTTATCAGAAGACCATAATGTAGACCCCAATAAGATCGTGGGTCGCAGCGTCACGATTACAATCCATAGCGAAAAAGAGCGTAAATTTAACGGGTTCGTTAGCTCCTTTACCTATGGAGAAATTGAAGAGTTCAATGTTCGCAAATATCGCATGAACATGGTTCCCTGGTTGTGGTTTCTTACAAGAACCAATGATCATCGCATCTTCCAGGAAAAAAACACCAAAGAAATCGTTTCGCAAATTTTTAGCGATTTAGGCTTTTCCGATTTTGAATTTCGCGCAGCGGGCGGAAAGAAGCGCGAATACTGCGTGCAGCATAATGAAAGCGATTTTGATTTTGTCTCCCGGCTACTTGAAGAAGACGGGATTGCTTATTTTTTTGAACACGACGACAAAAAACATAAATTGATATTGGTAGACCAACCTAACGCTTACGCAGACGTTGCAGAAACTAACCTCGAATACTCCAAAGGCAGCCAGACCAATTCTCAAATTACGGCGTGGGAACACGTTAACGAATTTAAGAAAGGCAAATGGACTTTAAACGACTACAACTTTAAAGAGCCCAAAAAAGACCTTATTGCTACCACCAAAACTAAAAGCCAATTTGCTAAAAATGATGCTTTTGAGCATTACGAATATCCCGGCTTTTATGACACTACTATTGGCAGCGATCTTGTAAAAATTCGTCTTGATGCCGAAGAAACTTTCCGCGATTTTATTAATGGAAAAAGTGACTGCAGTAGTTTTTACGCTGGCGGAAAAATGAAGGTTGCAAAGCATGCGACCAGCTCTGAAAAGGGTAGTTATATCCTTGCGAAAGTAACCCATATTGCCAGCGAAACATCTTACTTCCCCGGCAATACAGAAGATTCAAGTTACACCAATGAATTCACGTGTATCCCAGCAGATGTACATTTCCGTCCGCAAAATGTGCATTTAAAACCCGTGATGAAAGGCCCACAATCTGCACTAGTTGTAGGCCCTGCGGGTGAAGAAATTTATATCGATGAATTTGGCAGAATTAAAGTTCAATTCATTTGGGATCGCGAAGGTAAAAAGGACGAACACAGCTCCTGTTTTATTCGTGTTGTGCAGTCATGGGCTGGAAATCAATGGGGCTCGTCTTTTATTCCACGCATTGGTCATGAAGTTATCGTTAACTTCCTGGACGGTGATCCTGACCGTCCACTAGTGACTGGCTCTGTCTACAATGGCTGGAATAAACCAACTTACCCTTCCAAAACACAAAGCGGAATTAAAACCCGCTCAACCAAAGATGGTACACCTGAAAATTATAATGAGCTTCGCTTTGAAGATAAAAAAGGCGAGGAACAAATTTTCATTCATGCTGAAAAGAATTTCGATACTGAAGTTGAGAACGACCAAACCTTAACTGTTGATCATGACCGTACCAAAACAGTTAAACACGACGAAAACTCAACCATTAAACATGATCGCAACAAAACGGTTGAAAACAACCAAACTGAAACCATTGGTAAAAATAAAACCATTGACGTCGGTGATAATCACACTGAAACGATTGGTAAAAACATGACGTTGAGCGTGGGGAAAAATATCGCTATTGATATTTCTGAAAACCACACGGAAACCATTGGTAAAAATATGACCATTGGCATCAGTAAAGATCTACGCGAAACTGTTGAAGGAAAATATACCGAGCATGTAACACAGGATTATTCGCTACACGCCAAAACCATTACGATGAATGCAGATGACAAAATTACGATCAAAACTGGGTCAGCGTCTATAGTCATGAAAAGCAATGGTGACATTACAATTTCCGGTGGCAATATCAATATTAAAGGCTCTGGTAATGTTGTGGTTAAAGGCAGCAAAATTGGCAACAATTAATGTGACGTATGAATAATCCAGTATTTGAAAATGTGGAACCTACAGCGGAGACTGATGAAGTCTCCGCTGTAACCATTGCATCAGGCGAAGTGCTTATCGGAAGCCTTTCTGCTTTTGATGACCAGGGAAAACCACTTGTTTCGCACCCGCTAATTTCTAACGCCAGGCCAATTCCAGCGATAACAACTCAGGGGCTAAGCCATCAGCATCTTGGCCGCCAAGTTGCACTCATGTTTGTTAACGGCCAATTGAACCAGCCGATCATTGTGGGATTAATTCACAGCCCCCTCTATGCGCTGCTTGAGAACATGACGGTCGCTACAACACCAGCTGAAAATGTTGACGCTGATGTCGTTGTGTTCGAATCGCCGTTGCCGGAAACGGAGAAACCTGATTTGTCCCAAACCTTGCGAGTAGACGGTAAACGAGTTGTAATTGAAGGACAGGAAGAAATCACCTTAAGCTGCGGTGAAGCGAGTATTACGCTGACCAAAGCAGGCAAGATCTTGATTCGAGGAACTTACTTGCAAAGCCGTTCAAGCGGAGTCAACCGTATTTTAGGCGGCTCAGTACAGGTTAACTAATCACTTCACCATTTTGCTTATTGTTCTAGAAGGACGCATGCTAGACATTCAAAATAACACCCCCTTCACTACAACCTTGATCCCCGGGCTGGATAAATACGGCCACAGTTCTGCTGTGGTCATTATCAAAGGCTCTTTCACAATTGATCGCTCATCGGTACTTGTGATTGCTGAAGAACAGCAACCTATGCTACCTAAGGATGTTTTCTATGGCGACCCCAACAAAACCAGCGTGAAATACGAAGCTGATATTGCTCCAATTAAAATGTCCCCCGATGTAATTCTTGTGGGGCACGCCTATGCGCCCTCAGATCGCCCAACGAGCATTATTGATGCGAGTTTGCAGATCGGAACTCATAAAAAAATAATTCGCGTGTTCGGTGACCGGTTTTGGCAGCGGGATAACTTAATATGGCAAGCCTCCAGGCCCCAAACCTTTGAACGCATCGCTCTCACTTACGAAAATGCTTTCGGCGGTGCTATACCTGTTGTCGATAACGAAGCCGTCGAGTTTTGCACTTTCAATCCCATCGGAAAAGGTTTTGCAGGAAGTAATGGCCAAGCATTGCGTGAAGGATTACCCTTACCTAATTTGGAAAACCCCGCTCACCTTATTCAAAATTTGGCTGATAAACCTACTCCCGTCGGCTTGGGTTTTATAGGACGAAGCTGGCAACCTCGCGTAAATTATGCAGGCACCTACGACCAAGCCTGGCAAGAAGAGCGTATGCCATCACTGCCGTTGGACTTTGATGAAAAATATTACAACGGTGCACATCCAGACTTGCAATTGGCCGCTCCCTTGATAGGCGGTGAAGAGATAGTGGCAACTAACCTTAACGAATCAGGATTGATCAGATTCTGTGTGCCGCGATATAGGTTTACCGCAAACGTTAATATCAGAGGTAAGAGCAATACTTATCAAGCTGCTATGGATACAGTCCTCATAGAGCCGGATATCCAACAAGTGCAATTAACCTGGCGTGTTGCAATTCCCTGCGCACGGCAATTTCTTTACATCGATAGAATTACAGTTGATTGGAGGTCGGTGTAATGTCCGACTCAGCTCAACCCCGTATCGTTATCACCGCAATAGGCGCAATCTCGGCCATAGGTGGAAATGCCGAGCAAACCACTGCAGGTGTTAAAGCCGCGATTACCGCCTTTAGCGAATATCAGTATCTCTACGGCACACCTAAAGATCCGGAGTGGGATAATGATTTGCCGTTGTACGTTGCCGCTGTTCCCGCCGTAGAATCTTACACCGCAGGGTTGGCGCGCTTTACTGAGCTAGCGATTCCACCGTTAACGGAAACAATCACAAAAGCAAAACTCAAGCGGCAATCACTGGCGAGCACTGGTTTGTTTATCGCGCTACCACAATTCAATGAAGCCACAATAAAGCTTGGCCTGGATAAACTTCTACTACCGCAACTATTAAAAAGAACCGGTCTCCAATTTAATAAAGCACATATCGCCAATGAAGGACGTGTTGGAATGTTTTCCCTGATTGCAAAAGCAATTCCATTGCTTATTTCAGGAGAATTAAATCATTGCATTGTGGGCGGTGTTGATACGCATTTGATCACAGAACACCTTGCGCTATTGGATCAACATTGGCGGGTAAAAAGTGCACGCAATATCGATGGCTTCATTCCTGGCGAGGCAGCCGCTATGTTTATGCTCGAAACCGAAGACCATGCAAAAGCGAGAGGCGCGACGCCACTCGCAGTATTAGGAAATGTGGGCGCAGGTGAGGAGCCTGAATTTTTTGCATCTGAAAAAGTAAGTACCGGCCATGGCCTGACCTACGCATTAAACGCCGCTCTTTCAGAAAGGAAAGACCAACCTGTTAATCACGCCTACTGTGACTTTAATGGGGAAAGTTATTATGCTTTCGAACTTGGGTTAGTGATGAGTCGCCTGGGGAAGGTTTTTTCAAACATAAAAAATTTATGTCACCCTGCTGATTGTTACGGTGATGCAGGATCCGCGAGTGGCGGTTTATTAGTCGCATGCGCCACACATGAATTTTTAAAACATCCGACCAAAGAACAACGCGCTTTATTATGGACATCTATAGACAACGGAAAACGTATGGCACTAACACTAGAGTCTTATAAAGCGTAAATTATTTTTTCGACCACAATGTTGAAATAACACAGAGTAAGGACATATGCCGGCATCAATTAATGTGAATACAAGAACCGTGGTGCACAAATCCAGCAATGGTATTGCAACCGCGTTTCCCGATGTGTGCAAAACACCAACTCCCGGCGGACCTGTACCTATTCCCTATCCCAATATCGCCATGTCAGCCGATACCGCTGATGGCAGTAAAACTGTCAGTATGGATGGCAACCCTATAATGCTAAAAGGCTCCAACTTTTCCACCAGCACTGGCGACGAAGCAGGTACAGCTGGCGGCGGAGTAATATCGAGCAAAACCAAAGGCAAAGCCGAATTTGTTAATTATTCTTTTGATGTAAAAGTAGAAGGAAAAAATGTTCCGCGCCTTGGTGACATGATGATTCAAAACAAAGGCGGCGCAGGAAATACTCCTCCTATGCCAGAAGTACAACCTCCAATAGTTGTACCGCCACCGCCTAAACCTGAAGAAAATCAAATTACTAAAATTGAAATTATTTAGTTAGGACGCTGAAATGACATTAATTCAATGGGTGAATTTGGACAGCGACGATTTCGAGGAATATAAAAAAGTTGACCCTGAAATCACGAGTAAAGACCGCTGTGGAAAAGTATCTATTAAAACAGTTTTTGAAAAAGATAAGGTGCCATTGGAATATAAAGTTAAGGTGGTGCCAGTTGGTACTGATAACTCCACCTACACCGCTGCTGAGCTAATTCGCAATTCAAATTTTAAAATGAGTAAGGGAACTGTTGATCTTGGGACAGAAACTGACGTATTGATGACTGATGAAATTCAACTTCCAGCTGCAGGCGGAAATAAATATAAATTAACTGCAAAGGATGCGAATGGGAAAGAAGTCGAAAGTATGGAGATTGAAACGTGGAGAAAGCTTTTTTATCAATCGTTAACTATGGATGATACGCACGGCACCGTACCGGCCTACGCGCTAACATCAATGGAAACCCATGCGAAACAACACTTCATTTCTCTGAAAAAGGTAGGAGCTGACGGGAAAATACCTTATTTCAAAACACTAACAAACGATAATGGTGAAAGATTCGCTGAAAAAGTTAAGTTGGCTTATAACATTGATGGCAAACTGAAAGACATTGGTTTTGTTGTTGTATTCTCAGATTACATTGCAGATATGGAAACTTCAAAGTTAGTCCTCACTTCATCAATTGGCACTACCAATTCGCGAATAAACCTAAGTCCCACACACATCACTTTAGATAATGACAAATTCTTATGGTACGGATTAGATGATGTTGATGACGCGTTAAAAACGTGGTTTATAAGTGGTAAAGTTACTCATGAATTAATTGACCCAGTTACATCGAATGTTACCACCGAAATCTATACCATCCCATCTACCAACGTAGAAGTTACAGGCACAAATTATTTTCCTCATGGTGGGCGCTATCAAATTAAAGTTTTACGAGATAGCGCACTAGACAATCTTTTAAATAAAACCTCAGGCACCATTGAATACGATCTTGACTTACACATAGCTGGTGGTTGGACGAACGGCTATAGCTGGCGTCCTTGGCGAGATAGATTGAGGTTGATCACTTGCTCTCGACGCCCTTTGTGGACCGATATGCCCACTAACACTCAAGAATACACTTGGAATCATGAAGTGGGGCATCGTTTTGGTATGGTCGCATATGGCAACAAGAGCGCTATAGCGGGCCACAATAGACTCCCTGACGGACCTTCAACTTTATATGGGGAAAATAGCGGAGTAAACGATAAAGAACATCAAGGACCACATTGTGAAATTGGTGCTAATTTTACTGCTTCCACCAAAGTCTGGTCTGGCTCACCAGGATGCGTGATGTTTGGAGCAAATGGCATAGGAAGCTCGCATGCCCCCAAAGAATATTGTAGTAACTGTGCCCCTATTGTTCGAAAACTGGATCTATCAAAATAAAATGAAGAGTATTTTTTTTATTATACACATTCTAATGCTAACCACTTTATTAGTTAGCTGCGCAGAACTGGAAATGGAGCAAACAATGAATAAATTTTACATATTACCTAAAAGCTGTGACTTTTTAGCAGCGGTAAATAACTCAGCCAGGGCCAATGATTGCAGCCCAATAATTAATGATGAGTATTCCAGTAAATTTAAGGGGATTGTTATCAACTCTGCAGAGAATATTATCTGGCCTAAAAATTTTGACAGCACTCAATCTTTTGTCTCACCAAATGGAGATTCTAAAGGGCCAATTAAATTCATGATTTCAGGACTGGTGCAGCTACCAAAAAATACACTAGATTTGGATGGGGACTTTTCTCACTCAGTAGTCATAGTCGCAGTGAATCAAAAAAATGCTAAAACCTATTCAGGAAAAATGAATCGTCTAGGCTTTAAGTCGCCATCACCATTACTTTTTAATGATGATGAAATAAATAAAAGTGCCATAACAAGAAAATATTTCAACATAGACTTAGTTACGAATTTTGAACTACCTATTATCGACGCTACTTATACCGTATACGCCACTTTGGGAGATTACAAATCTAACGAGTTAACAGTCAACACGACAATAAAATGATTTTTAGAAAACAAAGGATTATCATATTTTCAATATTTATTTTTCTTACATTAAACAATCTAAGCTCGTCCGCACATTCAGGCAGTCTACACATGGCAGAACAATGTTATTGGATCCCAGAAAATTGTGATTTTATGGCAATCAAAAACAATAACTTTGAAAATGATTGTACACCTAAATTATTAAGTCGGTACTCGAGTAAGTTCACAGGGATATTAATTAACGGTCCGAAAGAAATAATTTGGCCCAAGCAAGCTTCGCTCTCAGATTATCCACCCAACCATATTGGTCAAACATCGGGCCCATTGCGATTAATGATAGCGGGTCTTGTGCGAGCTAAATACGAAACATTGGGACTGAGAGGTCAATTTGGTTGTGAGGTGCTAGTTGTAGCGGTTAATCAAAAAACTGCGCAAAGCTATTCAGGTAAAATGCCACGTGGCGATTTTGAGCCATGGCCCAAAAACCCTAAAGATACACCAAACGCCCCAAAGAGAGAGGATTATCAGGAGTACCGCGAGTCTTTATACAACAGCAGATTTAATTTAGATTTAGTGCACGATTTAGGACTTCCTATTGCAGACGCAACTTATACGGTGTATGCAACTTTGGGTGAGTTCAAATCCAACGAGTTAATTGTAAATACTAACGTTAAATAGATCTCGAAATAAACCAATCATCGATATGAACTATGGAACAGAAAAATTATTCCCAATCTACTGAAGGCGTTGATACTTTCATTAACATTGAAGCTGGGCTGCATCCACAAAAGCCACAACAAATTTTATTGCGTGGAAAATTCAGATTACCGTGTGGGCAAGATGGTGTTCCGGAAGAATCAACGCAAGTGTTCAAACATATTGTGCTGGTTACAACACGCAGCGCGAATTATCAAACGCTTACTCCGTTTCGCGATGTTATCGTTTTTGAAGATGATATTCAGACGGATGGAAACTTTTGCTCAGGGCTTTTCAATTTCAATGTTATGGATCACATCCAATTTGATGGAGCAGGCGACTATTACCTGCTGTGCTCCGTTGGAACCTATACGTCAAATATCGTAAAGGTCACCGTAACGTAGACATAAGGTAGCCCGCCCACAAGGAATATAAATTATGGTGACACAGGACCAACACTAGCTTGTTAAAGCTGATAGAATCGGCCCGCTTACACATAACAGTAGAGTATTTGTTGAAAGCAAAAATTTTAAGAATTACCCGGATCAGGCTTCTATAATTGCAGGATCTACATTATGAGTTTAAAGGATGTTACAGCTCAAGAATCACACCCCGTTCAGCGCTGCTTTTGCTTTATTTCCTAATGCGCAAGGAATTGACACGCTCTACACCATGGTCAAAGCCACCTTCAAAATTGGCCCCCAGTGGACACTTGCGGAAAAGCAATCAGAGCCTCAGCAAGCCGACGTCTACTGGGACACACCCCAGAACTCCAGTTTGCGCTTTGCCAGTGATTACCACATAGGCAAATCAGGTACAGATATCCTGATGTCGGGTTATGCATGCGCACCGGAAGGACAGTCTGTACGAAGCATGGATGTATCACTTTCTGTTGGAACATCAAGCAAAACGCTTAGGATTTTCGGTGAACGCTACTGGAATCGAGGATTGATCACACACCCCGAACTCTTCACCGAAATGCCGTTAATTTATGAGCGGGCGTTTGGCGGAGCGGATATTCACAATGGAGTCATGCGCTCCAATGAAGAGCGTAACCCGGTCGGTTGTGGATATGCGGGCGAACGATCCGTTCTGGATATGGATGGGACACCGCTTCCTAATATCGAATGCCCTCACGAACTCATTACTCGCTACGACGATCGCCCAAACCCGGCTGGTTTCGCTCCTATCTCACCCTCCTGGTCCTCTCGCGCCCAATATGCCGGGACTTACGGTGAAGAATGGCAGCAGCAGCGCGCACCCTACTTGCCGGACGACTTCGATCCACGCTTTCTGAATGTCGCACACCCGGACTTGATTTATCCTGGATTCTTACACGGTGATGAAGCTGTGAGTATTCGCGGCATGCACCCAAAAGGCGCACTGAATTTCAACCTTCCCTATGTAAAGCTGCGCAACAAACTGACTGTGGAGGGTGTCGAAAAAACATGTGACTTCGTGCTTGAGACGCTCGCGCTGGTCCCAAACCAATTGCAGCTATCGCTCACATGGCGCTCTGCTTATGAATGCGATAAAAAGGCACTTAAAATATCCCAAATATTTGTTTCACTCACTCGCTAGGCTGCGGAGGATCAATATGGCACAAACAACTTTTTCTAATACGCGAGGGATCTGCCACAAAGGTGCTGGCGGAATAAATATCGTATTTCCCGATGTATGTAAAACGCCTGTAGGATCGGCTGTTGTACCCATCCCATACCCAAATATTGGCCAGGATTCTGACACGACGAAAGGTCCGAAGACGGTTCTGACTGATGGACAAATGCCGATGGTTAAGGGAGCGCAATTTTCCAAAAGCTCTGGCGATGAAGCTGGAACGCTCAAGGGCGTCATCAGCAGCGACCAGAAAGGAGTTTGCGAATTTATGATGTACTCGTTCGATGTAAAATTTGAAGGTAAAAATGTTTGCCGTTTAGGTGACCCGTTGTTTCACAACAAAAAAAATATTATGGGTTAACGAAATAGTATGTTGGACCAACGAATGAATCCCTACCATGACATTTTCGTCCAGCTTGCTGGCGATGGCGCCTTTCTGTGGCAACTACGTTCCTCAGCGCTGACGCAACCGAACTACCATCAAACGGATTTGCTAGAGCTTGACCAGCGCATAGATGCTCAACTGGACGGCCTTATGACGGCGCCGGATGATGCTTGGGAGATCTGTGAAGAAGCGCTTGAGTTACAACAATCCGGTGAAGTATTTGCTGCTGCGGTATTGGCTTTTCGCAGCCTGGACATCAACAAAATTCAGCGTGCCGTGGAGAGTGGCTTAAGCAGCCCGCTTGCATTTAAAGGTCTTACGTCTGCGCTTGCATGGTTGCCGGATCGACTTTGTCATTCGTGGATAAAAAAATTCCTGACCAGCAAAGATCTCAATCATAAATACCTCGCCATAGCTGCCTGCAGCGTTCGACGTGAAGATCCTCGCGAATATCTGACGGCGATTCTGCAACGCGATGACTGCATTAATCACATTCCACTTTACGCTCGCTCGTTGCGCCTCATTGGTGAGCTAAAACGTAGAGATCTCACCTCTGAATTGCCGGTTGCCATGCAAGCGGATCACCCGGATATTATTTTCTGGTCCACATGGTCTGCAGTAATGTTGGGTGACAGGTCAGCAGTGCTTCGCTTGCATCCGTTCACCCAAACAACCAACCCCCATCAGTCCCGCGCTATAGATATGGCCTTTAGAAGCTTACCTATAGAAGATGCTCGTAGATGGATCGGTCAACTTGCCTCCATTCCTCAACAATCCAGAAATGTCATCAAAGCCACAGCCGCACTTGGTGATCCGCATGCCATTAGCTGGCTAATCTCCCAAATGCGTATTCCAAACAATAGCCGTCTGGCTGGCGAGGCATTTACCTTAATTACAGGAATAAATCTGGAAGAAAATAAGTTGGCTCTGGAAGAACTTCCTAATTTGGACGACCAATTGCCTAACGATAATCCCGATGATGACAATGTGGATATGAATGAAGATGACCGCCTTCCGTTTCCCGACGTCGATAAAATTTCCGCGATCTGGCAAAAATATCAACAACGTTTTGTAGCCGGTCAACGCTACATCATGGGCCAGAACCCGAACCCGCAACACCTTCATGAAATTTTCGCGAAGGGCAATCAACGCCAACGCAAAGCCGCCGCACTGGAACTTGCACTACTACAACCGCAACAATTTTTATTGAACTACGCCGCCAAGGGATTAAACGAAGAATGAGTAATGGAAACTCGCCAAAACTTTATATAGCCGGAATGGGAATGGTCACACCCCTAGGCGGTAATGTTGCCATGACATCAGCAGCTGTTAACGCGGGGATTAGTGCGTATGGTTTATCTTCTTATCAAACCGATGAAGGCAAACCAATCACCATGGCTAGAGTACCAAACAGAATTTTCGCCGAGTTTTTGGGGGAGATTGATGAAGGTGATCGTTTTAATCCGCGTCATGATCGTGTTGTAAAAATGGCAATTATTGCGCTACAAGAAGCTTGTGCCAATAAAAGCACTGAGCAACCCGTGCCCTTAGTATTGGCCATGCCGGATGTAAGGGGAGATGACCAAGGTCTCAGCTCCCTGGTTGAAAATATTGCCGCTAACATTCAACCGTGGGTATCCGCTGAAATTAGCCGTGGAATTCACTCAGGCCGGGCGAGCGGCATAGAAGCGATCGATTTCGTTTTTAAATATATCTACAACTCTGATTATCCCTTCGTATTAGTCGGTGGAAGTGATTGCCATGAAGATTACTCACGCCTAATGCCACTTGAAAATGAAGGAAGATTGTTAACAGCCGCATCAACGGATGGCTTTGCGCTGGGTGAAGCTGCCAGCTTTTTACTTCTAACGCCTATTATTGATTTAGCATTAATACGCGATGGGAACGTAATTGCACTATTCCCTCCAGGTATAGCTGATGAAAAAGGTCACCTTTTTAGTGACGAGCCTTACCGTGGCGAAGGTTTAGATCAAGCTTTCAAAAAAGCTTTTGTAAATCAACCAGAGAAAAATATTCACAGCATCTACAGCAGCATGAATGGTGAAAGCCATTGGGCGAAAGAATATGGCGTCGCTTATTTACGAAATCGCAAAATGTTTAAAGAATCTGTTCGCACAGAACATCCAGCAGATTGTTATGGTGATGTAGGCTCTGCAACAGCAACCACATTAATTATTCTCGCTGCCGAACACCTATTTAAAAACAATAACGCCAAATCACATTTGGTTTATTGTTCATCTGATACCGCAAAGCGCGGCGCTTTAGTCGTCGAAAAAATAAATGTAAATACCACAAAGGACGCCCAGGAGTAAAACATGCCGCTTATAAAACTACTAACATACGCAGCTTACGATGCAGTAATGCCCGAATCGAAAGTAAAGAAAAATGAATTAAAATTTCGTATTTCTTTATTCTTCGATGGCACGCTAAATAATCGAGAGAACATTGCTGAGCGAGAAAAAGCTGAAATGAATGTCGAGACAGACAATGAAAAGGAACAAGCAAAGTCATATACAAATAACGGAAAGGGAGATGCAAATAGTTATGATAACGGGCGGACTAATATTGCCATAATGGAACCATGCGTTCGTAAAAAGCAAAATGGCTACAAAGAGTTTATAAAAGTATATGTGGAGGGTCAAGGCTCTACAAAATTCAAAAGTGACGATCTACAAGGTTATGCAGGTGGTTCCGGTGATTCCGGTGTTGTTAATAGAGCAGCAATCGGGGTGCAAGAAGCATTACAAAAATTAGAAAAAATTCTAGATAAAAAATATCCTCCAGAAGAAAATAAAATTGTAAAAATAGATATAGACGTATTTGGATTTAGCCGCGGCGCAGCAACTGCTAGACATGCAATATCATTAATCATGGAATGGTTTGGAGTCGATAATGGTGAAGACATTAACACTCCGGTATATAAAAAAGTCCGATACATGGGATACCGGGAGATGGAGGCTAAAACTGTTGAGGTAAAGTTTGCAGGCGTCTATGACACAGTAGTTTCTGTAAATGGCAGCCAGATTAATTATTGGTCGGATAAAATACGTAATCAGCGCGCCGTGGCTTTAGCAACAAAATCATTGCATTTAGCAGCAGCGGAAGAGCATCGCCTAGATTTTCCTTTGCATACAATTAAAAGCGCTCTCAATAAAGGCAAAGGGGAGCAGTACTATTTACCCGGCGTGCACTCCGATGTTGGGGGCAGTTACAATCAAGCTAACGACCTAGCAAATGTTGGGGATACAGTCAGAATAGTGCTTGCTTCAGGCTCCCATGACGATATGCTTGCAGAGCAGATCAAGCGAAGTCCAGACTATCCGCCTGGCGCCTTAGTTATAGATGTTATTGAAAAAGGTCGAAGACGAGTGGCTGGGAGCTTGGCCTCAGCCGAAGTAGCCTTAAAAAGTAAGTTAGTCGAACTGCGTAAAATAAATGACGATCAAGATAAAAACATGCGCTCTAGTTCAGAAAAAAAATCGATAAATGTTGATTTTGTTAACATTTTGGAATTGGATAAAAAAAGGCTTATTGATCAAGGCTGGTACAAACCACACGAAATCAAAATCGAATCTTTTGCGGGCGTAGGTAGACTGGTTGTAAATCGAAAAAATATCAAAAGCGCGTACAGTAACATACCGCTTAAAATTATGGCTGATTATGCCGTTAAAAACGGCCTTACTATTGAAACAAAGCTAAAAGCAAAAGCGGACCTTATTTTAAAAAAACACTCAGATTTATTAGAGCTTGAAAAAAGTATTACCAAGTATATTAGCAAAGTAGGGGCAAGCAATTCCAAACCAGATGATTGGTTGGAGAATGCTCACAATAATCATGAAAGTTCTCAATACCCCATTGGAAATATTCGTCATGACCACTTACATATGTCATGCCAATCCAATGATCATGTATTGTACAAAGCAGGTTATACGCCGAGGTTCTCATTCCCTTCATTAAAACGTCGTAGATATTATTATGAAGGGTAGAAAATTTTTAACTTCTCTTTTCGCTAGCATATGCACATTATTGGCAGGATGTGGAAACTCCATGAATCAAAATACGTTGGAATTTAAGTGGTACGCAACTGAATGTGGTCCTGAGCATTACCCCATGGAAATAAGGCAAGGTACCTTTTTTTATAAGGATCGGAACGACGGTTTATATATACCTAGCGGTGCCACTTTACATGATGGCTGGGGAGAGGGAGTCTCTTTACATGTAACTGGGCCAGAGAGAAAACCATTGCCTGACAGAGTAGAAGTTTATTTTTATTCCTATGCGGAAAATCAATTCTATCGTGGTAAATTTGATTTGCCATACGAAAGAATAAAACATCTCTTCCAAAAAGGTTTTGAAGATGACCCCAAAAAACCACATTATGACGCCATTATGATAGGCGTAGCTCCAGGTGGAGCTGTGACAGTTTGGTTAGATGGGAGGAGGGTGACTGAAGTGTTTTTTGGTTATGCAGAAAAAATAAATATTGACGTAGGTAAAGGTTTGGATGTGCCTTTAGTTTCAAAATCTGAAGCAGACGAATATACCAATCAAGTTTTGATCGACTCTCTAACGGAGGATGAGCTTGAAAATTTGAAAAAAAATGGAATTCCATTTGGGACCTGGGCTCGTTACCGCAATTCGTATAATTGGGAACCGTTATTTAAAAATGGCGAGATCTTTCCTGAGACCCAAATAATCTCCCAATTTTTAAATGGTGAAAGCTATCGAATACCGGCATTACCTACTGATCAGACAGAAAACCCGTCTCGCCCTCTTCCAAGGGAACTAAGTTTTTCCGTCTCCGTCGACAATGAATTAATCCACTACACAATTAAGTTCGAAGAATTTGAACTCATGGAAGCCTTCGAAAAACTCGGCGCTAATGGTGAAAAAGTTTACATTGAGTTTGACGCACAAATTCCGGTGACTAATCTGAAGATTCGGGTATACAACGACAAACAACCGAAAGATGAAAAAACACCTAAAGAGTTTATTGAACTGAAAAAATTCACGGTTGAGCCTTAAAAATTCAACATAAAAACGGCGAGCCTTCAAGGCTCGCTGTTTTTTTATTCAGCGCTTTCACAACATCAAAATCCGTACAGAAAAACTGATTATGAAACTTAAAGGATGGTGGCTAATGGGCCTATTCAGTTTTTTAAATTTTTCCAGTGGATGTGATGCAGCAGCTATGAATAAAGACGTAACAAAATTCAAATGGTATGGCGTGGCTACAGCACCTAGAGAATACCCTATGGAGGTAAACAGAGGAGACTTCTATTACAAAGGTGAGCGCATAATGCCCCTCCCCTCTGGAGGCACTTTGACGACTGGTTGGGGCGAATCGGCCAGCGTATATGTACGTGGAGATGCTCCCATCCCGCTACCTGATAGATTACAGGTAGAATTTTTCTCCTACGCTGAAAAGCAATCTTACAAAGCAGATATAGCCTTACCTTACCAAGACATATTGGCAAAATTTCAGCAACAACTGCGCGAGAATCCAGATAGGCCCTATGGCGAGATTTTGCTGGGCATTGCCCCTGGCGGCGCCATGTCTGTGTGGATTAAAGGGCCACAAACCACTGAAATATTTTTTGGGCAGGCTGAAAAAGTGGTGCAAACACCTCGTGAAGCGTTTGAGTTGCCTTTTAAAAGCAAAGAACAGAGTGATGCATATATTGAAAGTGCACTTGCAGGCAGAGTAACGCCGGAGCAGCTGACTCACATTAAAACCCACGGCGCCCCTGTAGGTGCCTGGGCACGCTTTCGTAAACTTTATAAATGGGTACCAGTGTATAAAGAGGGAAAACCTGTGCTCACCCCTAAAATGCCAGTAACATTTCTGAACGGAGAGAGCTACTCGTTACCCACGCAGTTCAACGACGAGTTAGCCAGCACACCCAAACCACTACCAGGGTATCTACATTTTAAAGCGCAAGCGACCATAGATGAACAGCCTATTTATAGAATCGACTTTGAACCCTTTGAATTAATGGAGGCCTTTGAAAAACTCGGTGCTCATGGTGAAAAAGTTTTCATTGAATTTGATGCACAAGTCCCTCGCCAAAATTTGAAAATTCGAATTTACAACGATGTAAAGCCGAAAGATGATAAAACGCCTAAGGAATTTATTGAGTTGAAAAAGTTTTACGTAAAGCCATAAAAAGTTAAAGTATTTTAGAAAAAAAACGGCGAGCATTTTTAGCTCGCCGTTTTTATTACTACTTTTACCACATTAAAACCCACGCAAAAGAACTGATTATGAAACTTAAAGGTTGGTAGCTAATGGGCCTGTAGTTCAAATTAAATTGTGAGGGTTATTTTTTTCACTCTTTTTGTGTCAATAGAATGGCCGATGCATGTCTGTTTTTTTAGTGGTTCGGATAATCCGATGTCAAATAAGCCAACAAATACAAATACGGAAACAAAACCATTAGGGACAATATGATTACTGATATTTTTGCTAAGACTGCCCAATGAGCTGGGCCGGTGTATTGGTTCGATGATCGCCAGGTTGCTATTGCGATAATCACAGAGTGCACAAAGAATAATGCCATGAAGAAATATAAGGCTCCTTCATTGCTAATAGTGTTTAGAAATACAGCAATAACGGATACTAGTATAAATGTTCCGCCAAAGCCTACACCCCAGAAAGTGAACCCCAAATCGTAGTCGCCGCGGAAAAACTTTTTTTCTACAACTTGATTATTGATTTCAGTGGTTAAACCGTTCTCGTCGCTCATACATCTTCCCTATATTGATTTACATATAATTGTTGTATAGCTTTGCGTTAAGCTTCTTTAAAGAATCTTACAAGTTCGCGCACATGGTTAAGGACTTTACCATCTTCAGCGATTTGGGCTGCGGCGGATTCGGCATCACGTGCGAGCTGCCTGTGTTCCTCATTGTTCAATCGACGAAGATCTTCTAGCTGTGTACGAATGTGATCCAATTCAGCTGTATGAGATTGCAGTTTCGTTACCAAGCTTGAAGCCCAGGATTCCTGGTCGTCCAAATTCAACTTCTGATTCACAAGTGCCAAATGATTGTCGACACTGCTACATCTATCGAGGAGCGTTTGCACGTTGTCGGCGGGATAATCAATTTCCCTGCCAATGTTTTTCAAGCGTGACATAAGATAATCATAAGCACGAATCGCTGGCCGAAAAGCCATCAGAAGAATGGCAGCGGCAGCGCCAATGTAACCAAAAGCAGAAAAGCCAGCATATTGCACATAAGCCAGGACAATGGCTGTAATAATATGAAGCCCGATGGCTAAAACAAAAGAAAATTTTTCCCAACGCTTTAAGTAAATTAACTCTGTTTCTTTAATAGCTCGGCCGCTTTTAATCGCGCGATCTGAGTTAGCGAGTAAATTTTTCGCACTAAAATATAAATTCCAAGGCAGAGTAACCACAACGACCAACCACCAAAAAATAAAAAAGCCTATAACCCAATCTTTAATTTCACCCGGATTCACTCCAATCCACTTCACCAACCCGAACGCCGCAAGTGCTAATAAACCTAGAGTGAAAAAAGAACTTAATAAAAAAACTGGCTTATTATCTGACGCATTCATACAACCACTCCATCTTCCTATAAAATTAAAAAAGCCCGGCTACAGGGGGTTGTAGCGGGGCCTGAGAAGTAACCAAAAAGCTACAGGATGCGACTTTTTGGAAAAATGATGAATCTTCCTTTTCTTCCTAAGAAACACTCTCCGAGCGCTTTCGTCCATAGGTGTCCATTATTGTAAATAGGGCTCGGGAGCTCTAGTGGCTGATGTCGCTAATATTTGTAGGACATATCGCACAGCCAAGATTAAAAATCCTACAGATCTTTATGGTCGCCAAGGGTGGACGTCAGGTTTATAATTGGCCGCAATTTATATTTTCGGGAATTATCATGGCTGTTAAAAAGAAAGCTGCTGACTTTGAACAATCGCTCAATGCACTTGAAGAATTGGTTAACAAGATGGAGCAAGGTGATCTTTCTCTTGAAGAATCCCTACAAGCGTTTTCTACCGGTATTCAATTAACGCGTGAATGTCAGACCCGGCTTGCAGAGGCGGAGCAGCAAGTTACGCTTTTACTTGAGCAGCAAGGTGAAATTTTGCTTACCGAGTTTGATGAGAGCGATGCTGAATGACTCCGGATCTCAACCAATCCTTGAAGCGCGCGCGTGACATTTCGCTTAAAGATTTTATTCAGGCCGCGCACGAGCGTGTGGACATGGCTTTGGATGAGTTCTTGCCACTTAATCAGGATTCAACCCGCCTTCGCGAAGCAATGCGATACAGCTTGTTCAATGGCGGCAAACGTGTTCGCCCTACTCTTGCCTATGCGAGTGCCTTGGCTATAAATGACGGTGCACTGGAAACGCATCTCGCCCTGTTAAATCGTGTAGCTTGCGCGCTGGAAAGCCTGCACTCTTACAGCTTGGTCCATGACGATTTACCAGCGATGGACGATGATGATTTACGCCGTGGAAAGCCAACCTGTCATATCGCTTTTACCGAAGCAACCGCCATTCTCGCGGGTGACGCCTTGCAAGCTTTCGCCTTCGAATTGTTGAGTGAAGCAGAATCGGTTGACTCAACAATTCAAATCGCACTTATTCGACAATTAGCCAATGCCTCTGGGGCTCAAGGTATGGTTTTAGGTCAAGCCATTGATTTGGAAGCGGTTGATAAACTTATTGATCTTGCCCAGTTGGAAAATATGCACAGACATAAAACCGGTGCATTAATTCGAGCAAGTGTAAGTATGGGCGCCACTGCGTTAGGCGCGACCAGTAAAGAATTACAAGCACTTGATAATTACGCTGCTGCTATTGGTCTCGCTTTTCAAGTGCAAGATGATATTTTGGATGTAACAGCGAATACCGAAACCCTCGGCAAACAACAAGGTGCGGATCTTGCGCGCAACAAACCAACCTATGTTGCACTCCTTGGTTTGGATGGTGCGGGCGCAAAAGCGCGGGAATTACATCAACAAGCAATCGCCGCTTTATCCGACTTTGGTAAAGGAGCGGATTATTTGCGTGCTCTTTCCGCTTATATTATTGAGCGTGGGAATTAACCGTCTTATCTATGCGCATCCCGAGAATCTTTACCAATCAAGCATTGACTTCAAACAATACTCTGGCATTAGCTGAAGCACAGTCTCACTACTTAAGTAAAGTGTTGCGTATGCAAGCTGGGCGTGAATTGATTTTATTTAATGGTGAAGGTGGAGAGTTCTGTGCAGAAATTTCCGGTATCCACAAAAAACACGTAGATGTTTTGGTAAAAACTTTTTCACCGGAAAATCGTCAATCGCAATTGCATTTGGAGCTTGCGATTGGTGTATCGCGCGGCGAGCGTATGGATTGGGTTTTGCAAAAAGCGACGGAGTTAGGTGTTACTAAAATTACACCCTTGATTACCGAACGAACGGAAGTAAAACTAAGCGGCGAACGCGCTGATAAAAAAATGGAGCATTGGCAGCAGATTATTATCAGTGCTTGCGAACAGTGTCAGCGAAATTTGTTACCTAAATTATCGGAGCCTAAAAGCTATTCAGATTGGATTTTGCAATGCGTTGCAGAATTAAAGTTTGTGCTGCACCATCGCGATAGTAAAGGCTTACCAAAAGATGAAACCGCAAAAAGTGTTGCGCTTTTGATTGGCCCTGAAGGTGGTTTGGATGAAGATGAAATTTCAAGAGCCATAGGAAATGGATTTTCTCCACTCACTCTGGGCCCGAGAGTTTTACGCACTGAGACTGCACCTGTAGCAGCAATAAGTTTGGTGCAATATTTTTGGGGAGATTTTTAAATAAAATTTTTATTAAAGGGAATGAAAAAGCCGGAACTAAAATTCCGGCTTTTTCATTACTGTTTTATATCGTCTTCAAAACCTAACTGTTTCGATGTTTTGATGTGGAAAATCCAGAATGGATGCGAAATTGAGGGAGTGCAGGTCGAGCTGCCTTTCACTTCGTTGAAACCAATTTTAATTTTTACGCTAGAATCGCTTACATCAATCGCGTTGAGGGAGCCGTTAAATTCGAAGTGCGGCTCACAGCTGTTGATTTCTCCTCCGTCAATCAAGAAAATTTTACTTTCATTGAAGTAACCTGATTCAGGTTCTACGAGGTTCGATGGGTCAATATATCTTGCGACAACTTCATCAAACTGTGCCTCTGTAACTTCAAATGTACTTTTCACATTGGGTACGATTGGGGTTGCAGTTTCCTCACCGTTCCAAAGCTCACTCATTTCCAAAGTTGTACTTACTACGGAACTGCTAGCATCTGAAGACGAAACACTTGAGACGCTGCTGGAGGAAGAACTACTAGAACTGCTCAAGCTACTAGATTTACTCGAAGGCGAACAACTTGAGTTCGTCGAACTGGAGCTTGAGCTTGAGCTTGAAAATAAATCATCACTGGAGCTCGATGAGCTCGAGCGGGAACTTAGACTTGAGCTTGAGCATTCAGGCTCAGGGTGATTAAAAGGAGTGGTACGCTCTGCGCCGCAGCCCTGCAACAATAGGGTTGCGAGTAAAAACGCTAGCGCGTTTCCTAAATTTGATCGAAAAAAAGAATAATTAATCATTGCTTTGTAAATATTCCAAAAATGTTTGTTCGATTGCGGTGATGTTAGGAATGAGTGTGTACTCACCCGCCCAGGATACATGCATTAAATCATATTGACGGTTTTCGGCATCTTCACGCTCACTGATTTCATCTTCACTTACACGAGCCAGACGCGGTAAACCCTGGGTTAGGATAGCAATAAAAGGCAGATCGTTGTGTAACCCAGTCGTATTTAATACAGCAAAGCGTGCGCGACTATGGATACCAGGTACCGCATCGCCATTTAAAACTTCCAACGACAATAAGGGTACCGTTAATTCACGCCATTGAAAATTACCCAGATACCATTGGGGTGCATTTTCTATGGCTTGTACCGGTGAGGAGGGAATAATTTCCGCCACCGTGACGTTTGGCAATAATATGCTTTGCCCCTGCAATGGGATCAATAGACTGGCAACTTCCTGAATTTTTTTATGTTCGATTCTCTTGGGTGCTCTCATCCGAGATGCTCCTTTTTACATTTCGTATTTAAAAACGAAGCGCTGGATTAATCAACGCGGAAAATATTGTTTTACTTTTTTCTTAATTTTCAATCTCGCCAATTCATCCGCTAATTCTGGGGGCGATCCAGTAAAACTCACAGTTCCTGTGGCTAATGCTGCGTCTGGCATTGAGGCGATAGTACATTGTTCCGGCGCTTGGACCCATACCTTTCCGCCCTGTTGTTTTATCAAACGGCAACTGGCGGCGCCATCGTCACCCATACCAGAGAATATAATAATGCCGCTGTGTTTACGGTAAACCCGCGCAACATTCGCAGCTACTTGATCAATGGAGGGAGAATAGTAGCCACTCCAGGGTTTTTTATCGACAACCAAAGTGCCGTTGTAATGAATATTGACGCTACGGTCAGCCGTTATCAGAGTAATTGTGTTATCGCTAAGAACTGAGCCTTGTCGTGCAATGCTAACGGGATATGAACCCGAGCTACTCATCATTTTTACCAGGGTTTCGGCCTGACCGCTGTCAATATGCTGCACGTAAACGAAAGCTATTTTGAGCCCGGCTGGTAACTGTGTTAGAAAATCTTTTACTGCCGCCGGCCCACCGGTGGACGCTGCCAACACCCATACTTCACTGGCGCCCGCGCCAGCTTGCAGGTTTATATCGCCGTTCAAACGCTCCAACCGCTGAAGCATGCGGCGAACCCAATCGTGATACTCAGGGCTACCTTGGGTAAGGTCATGGCTGTCATTAACAATTAACGGGACTTTCGTTTGTTCGAGTAAGGTATCCAATAAACGAATCAGGGCAAGCTTCTGTTCGTGGTGCTCATCGCCTTCAGGATCACTGACGTCTACGACCCATGCATCTACGTTTTGTTCAAGGTTTGGTAGGGCGGTATTGATTTTTAGTACACAGGCAAAACCAATCTTATGACCCGCTTGCACTACCATGTCGCCAAGATATTGGTGCTTTAAAGGGCTATCCACCAGTATCCCAATGCTAAGTCCCGACACTTAATAAACCTCTGCAATTAAGCTTGTCATTTACCTTTCATTAATCTGCAGGTCTTGCGCCCCTGACGATACGCTCTGGCCTAGCCATTTTTTACAGAACTTTTAATCAGCTCCTGAATATTGGATAGCAGCAAATCTTCCTGATATGGCTTGCCCATATATTTATTAACGCCGAGTTCAAACGCATGTTCACGGTGTTTTTCGCCGGTACGTGAGGTAATCATGATGATAGGAATATCGCGCAAGCGAGAACTGGTGCGAACGTTTTTGGCAACTTCGAAGCCGTCCATACGCGGCATTTCGATATCCAGCAACATCACATCCGGGATGTGGTCCTGCAGCAATTGCAACGCTTCTACACCGTCTTTCGCCGTGATAACGCGGAAACCTTCGCGCTCCAGGAAGCGGCTGGTAACTTTACGTACGGTTACCGAATCATCCACTACCATGATGACTTTCTCAGCCTGATCTTCCTCAACCAGCAGTGGGACGGCATCGAGCAATATGGTACGGCTCAAGCCGAGCGCCAGCTGTTCACGGATCAGCGCATGTAAATCGAGAATCACCACCACGCTACCATCACCCGTCACAGTCGCGCCTGACACACCGCGCACTGAGCTAAATTGCACGCCCAGGGTTTTTACCACGATTTCGCGCGAGCCGAGCAAGCGATCTACCTGCAAGGCCACAGTATTTTCAGTGCTGCGTACCAGAATGACGGGCAAGGGTAGTGACTGACCATCAAGCTTGGGAACGGCATCGCTATCCAACATATTGCCTAAATAACGAACCAGATAATTATCGCCAGCGTAATCAAAACGTGCTTCCGGGTCCTGATAGTAATGTTCCAACTCAAACGGACTTACCCGCACGATACCCTCAATAGTGTTGAGTGGGATTGCGTAAAGGTCATCGCCAATTTGAACCATCAAAGCGCGGTTTACTGATACGGTAAATGGCAAACGAATGGTGAACTCAGTACCCTCGCCCCAACGCGAGTCGATAAACATGGCGCCGCCGAGTTGTTTGATTTCAGAATGCACCACATCCATGCCCACACCGCGGCCGGAAATTTGGGTTACTTTGTCGGCGGTACTGAAACCGGCATGCAAAATAAACTGCATTAAATCCTGATCGCTCAGGGGGGCGTCCGCTGCCATCAGACCGCGTTCGATTGCTTTTTCACGTACACGTTGCAGGTTGATACCACGACCATCGTCCGCCAAACGCAACATTACATCGCCGCCTTCGCGACCGAGACTGAGAACTATGCGGCCTTCGGCTGGCTTACCGGCCGCTGCGCGATCGGCCGGTAATTCGATACCATGGTCAACAGCATTACGGAGCATGTGTTCCAAAGGTGCAACCATACGTTCCAACACCGTACGGTCCAATTCACCTTCAACATTATCTAATTCAAATTCAACTTCTTTGCCCAACTCCGTTGCCGCTTGGCGGACGATACGGCGCAAACGCGGAACCAGACGCGAGAAAGGCACCATGCGTGAACGCATTAGGCCCTCTTGCAGATCTGTATTAATACGGGACTGTTGCAGCAACAGCGTTTCAGTGTCGCGAGTTTTATCTGCAAGCGTGTATTTCAAATCCATCAAATCAGATGCAGATTCAATCAGCGAGCGAGAGAGCTGCTGCAATTGCGAGTAGCGGTCCATTTCCAGCGGATCGAACTGTTCGTGCTGCATCATTTGTTCCTGACGGAACAATACCTGGGCTTCCGTTTCGATATCCAGACGGCGCAGCTGTTCTTGCAAACGGTGAATGGTCGCGTCCATCTCTTCAATGGAGCTTCCTAAGTCGCTCACTTGCTGTTCCATACGGCCACGGCTGATGGAGGTCTCACCCGCAAGATTTACCAGCTCCTCCAAAAGTTCTGCCGATACTTTTACGACTTCTTGCGGACCAGCACGGCGTGCGGCCAAATGCTGTACTTGCGCGGGGCCAGATGAACCCTGGCGACTGCCGCCAAATTCTGCACCCGGAATTTTGGGCAGAGGCGCACTCGGCGGTTTAGGTTTGGGTGCAAAAGTAAGAACATTGGGCTTATGACGTGGATCGATTTCAGGACGATCGTTATCCACCACAAGACTTGGGCGACTGTAATCAACTTTCGCCGCTGACTCTTCTTCGACGGGCTCAAATTGTTCTTCCAGTTCTTCAACCTCGTCCTCAACGGCTTCAACCGATTCACTTGCCACTTGCTCGACCAGGCCATTGCGAACCCCATCGACACCGGAGTGTAATTGGTCTTGATAAGTATTTAATTGCTTGAAGAAGTTTTGATCGAGTTCAGCATTGGCATCCATCTCGATCAACATGGTTTCATAGTCGTGCGACAAATCGCCCAGACTGCTCAAGCCCGCCAACCGCGCACCACCTTTGAATGTATGCAAACAGCGCTTCAATTCTTCGACACTGTCAGTGTTGCTCCAATCTTCCTGCCACTCGTGCAGCGCGCGCTCCATATCTTCGAGCAACTCTACCGCTTCTTCGATAAATATTTCGATGATTTCTGGATCGTAATCTTCGTTGTTTACGTCCGCAAACGACGTTGCTTTTTGCGCAACAGGTTTCTGGGCTTGATGCGTAACAACAGGTTTTACTGGTTCGGCAGGTGCTTGCAGAACAATATCTTCTTCAACACTTTCTTCACCATCATCGCCAATATCAGATTCATCTTCGAGGGCGTAATCAACGTCTTCGCTTTCTTCTTCAGCAACTAGCTCATCTTCAATAATAAGCTCGTCTTCAGCGTCAGATTGCCACTCGATTTCATCATCCAGATTACCTGTGACTTCAGCTTCGTTGATATCTTCAGCAACAAATTCTGAATCGGATGATAGTGGTTCGGGCCGCTCGGACAGTTCAGTTATTTCAAATTCAGCATCGGAAATAGATGCGTCTTCAATCAACTCGTTTTCATTCGATTCGTTTTCGATTAATTCGTTTTTAATCAAAGCATCTTGGTCGGAAATTTCTCCGGGTAATTCCAAGGTGATTTCTTCTGCTTCATCTGAATCGCTATCGACCGATTCAAAATCTATAATTTCTATCTCATTTTCTGCGAATTCATTTACAGACTCGGCATCATCAACGTCTGTATTGGACAATAAAGGAATAGCGTTGCTTTCAAGATCTGGAGCAAAGATTTCCGTGATTTCGATATCGTCATAATCCACAGACTCCATTAACGGCAAGTCATCTGCAGAATATTCTTCAACCTGTTCATCAAGTTGAGGAATAGGCTCAAATTGATCGGTTGCGAGTTGTTCATTTATTTCTGTTATTTCTGTGTCATCAATTTCTGCAGTTTCGGTTTCTACAGAAGCGCTTGCTCCTGCATGTGCAGCAGCAATTAAATCGTCCAATGCGTCCAAAATAGGTGCGGGCGCACTCACCAGGTTTTGACCGGCGGCAATAGCATCCACCATATCCAACAACGCAACGTGTGCAGAATTTAAATCGCGACACAATGAATCAGAATAATTCAAACTTTCAGACAGGATATGAGAGTAAACCTGCTCGAGTTTTTCACCGAGGATTGCCATCAGAGGTAAATAAGCATGATGTGCACCGCGATTTAAATTACGCAACTCTTCTAATACAGGTTTTAACACAGCAACGTTAGACGGTGATAATTGCCACTGTTCAATAATTTTGTCAGCATTCAACAGCAGATTCATTTCCTCTGCCATAAAAATAGCCAGCAGCTCTGGATCTACAGCGCGCTTGCCATGCTCATCCAATTCTTGCTGGCGCACCAGCGGTGCAACGTGCAATTCACGCAGCTCATGTACGCGAGCAGTGAATTGATGCAAGCGCGGAATTACGACGCGACTACCCTGTACAATTTGGGTAAGACCTGCTTGTGTATAAGTCACCGCGTCGCGGAGTAATTGCAAAATATCATCATTAATAACCACATGATAAGAACGCAATTCTTTAACAAATTTTTCAAGCGGTGCAGCGAGCTCAGCGATTGGCGTAATTTCCGCCATATGTGCACTGCCTTTCAAGGTGTGCAATGCGCGTTGAACTCCGTCGCTCGGCGTTTCGTAAACAGGCGCCTCAGCTTCCATGTGCGCAATAAACTCTTCCAGCGCTTGCAAATGGGTTTGAGCTTCCGCACCAAATATATCCCACAGCTGCACATCTGAATCATCGTAGGATTCTTCAGTTGAGTACTGCACGCGTGCAACATCCCCGGGGGCTGACATCGCAGCTTCATCTTGTGCATGAGTAGCAGCTACAGAATTTGAATCCGTTGAGAATTCTGCGAGCGCATCCCCCAGTTCAATTGCAGTTTTATTTTCTTGCGAATCGATATAATTTTCAGAATCGGAAAGCACAATTTCTTCGTCATAATCACTTTCCAACTCGAGCTCATCAGCGTCGCTAATGAGTTCAATTTTTTCTGCTTCTTCACTATTTTGTTCTGAAGGGTTTTGCGCTGCAGTGAATCCAGAATGGCTTCCGGCTAGTTCAGCGGGTAACTCACCTTCTGCAAGCGCTTTTGCAAGACCGCGATAATGCAAGCTCAACTCCAAATGAGGAGTTGGTAGTTTTTTGCTAAATGCTGCAACCATGTCGGGCAATATTGCACGAGCTTTTTCAATAACGAGAACAAGAGGTTCACTTGGCTCAATGGTTTTGTCGAGCACACGGTTTAACATGTTTTCGATGGACCAAGCCAACTCACCTATGTCATTAGCACCCACCATCCTGCCGCTACCTTTCAAGGTATGGAATGCGCGACGGAATTCAGTTAATGCATCGCCATCTGCAAAATTGTTGGCCCAGCGTGGGAAATATTCCGCTATGGTTTGAAGAACTTCACCCGCTTCTTCGACAAAAATCTCAACAATTTCATCGTCAATATAATCATCTTCGTCTTCATCAGACGCTGCAGAAATTTCAACCTTCTCAGACGCGACTTTTGTTTCTTCAACAGGTGAATCAGAAAACGATGCTTGTTGTTCTGATTCACTCACTAACTCATTCGCTTCTTCAAAAATATGCGCTTCGGATAATTCCGAACCTAAAGTAACGCCAGGTCCCGATACTTCTGTAGAAACCGAAATACGCGTTTCAGGCTGTGGATAATCATTACCGATTGAAGGAGCTGTGTTTTTTAATAAATTTGGCGCATTTTCATCAACATCTGCCGCAGGCGCATTTCCATACAAGTCGCCAACAGCTTCTGTCTCATCCAAGAGTATTGATTGGTAGGCTGCCGCTAAACTAGCTTCGTCGTCTGCAGCGGCCTGGAAAGTCGTGTGGATATCAGGCTCGGACAAACTTAAACGCGCCGCCTCCAGCTCAGTCGCGCTTAATTCTGTACGAGTTACTTTAGCAACCGCATAGCCTAAAGCTGCAACGCTTTCTTCAGCCACTGTGAGCAATAAATCATTTTCTTCTTTAGTACTACCAGCGCTTAAGCGCTCCAAATAATATTCAACGCTGGTGATCGCATCTGCCAAAGTATCAAGCGACGACCATTGTGGAGTAAATTCTTTTACCAATAATTGTTCTTCAATGTAACGCGCGCACGCACCTAAAATTCTTGCAGCACGAGGCAGCGGCATTAATTCCAAACCACCGCGAATTTCACGCAAGGTATCTGGAACATTTTGCAGGTGAACGCGATCCCATTGCGATGCAATGTATTCAATAATCGCATCTTTCGCGTGTTCCAAACCGTTACGAGATTCGCGCAACACAGATTCTTTTGCACGGTTCAGTGTGATATCACCTTCATTGGAAGGCGAATCGGTACTTGCACTTGCATATTGTTGTTGCGCTAAACCGTCGAGAGCATCTTCAATTTCAATCACTTTGCTCGCGATTGACATGAGTTGATCTTGCGATAATTGGCTGTCGGAATTGGCAACCATTTCAAGCGCTGCACCTTGCTCAAGCACTTGTTTGCGCAGATCACCAAGGCCTAATACCGCCATGGTATCGCTGATGCGTTTAACAACGGGCAGCGCATCATTTAATACCGTTTGCGAATCCCCACCCGATAAACATACGTCGAGCGCATGCTTAATAATATCCAATTCAGTTTTAAGCGCTTCAACCACTGAGCGCATAGCTTCTGGATCGGGTGCAGATAAAATATTGGAACTATCATCGCCGGATTCTTTACCTTCTATGAGGGCTTCATCTAAACGATAGGTTTCGTAAACGCGCTTCAGATGCGAATTAGGTTTTAATTCAGGAACGTGTTTCCCTGCGCGCGCAACGTAGTAAAGTAAATTTTTAATGAGCTCATCGTTGGCGTAAGAGTTAAGCGCTTTGGTACCATGTACCGCGAGCACTTTTATTTCTTTATCGAGCTGGCGCAATAAATTTTTAATGGCAACGCTCATTTCCAGCGCGTCAATTTCCAAGGCCTCAGTTAACGCGAGGCAAATATCCCAGAGCGCGTGACGAGCTGTGCCTTGCGTTAATTTGTGCAGGCGATTGAATGCTTTTTGCAAGTACGCAAGATTTTCATCGCTATTGACTGAACGTATGTATCCAGCTGCCGCGTATTGATACATTTGGCGCAGCTTGAGAGCCATGGCTTGGAATTGAGTGTTATCGTGCGCAGCAGCAGAACGTAAACCCGTTACTTTTTTTGCTGGCGCCAGATTGGGAACAAATAATTTGGTGTCAGTCAATAAACTTTCGCCACGCACCGCGCGCAAGTCATTTAGTAGTGGCAATACAACGAGCGGATTATCTTTGCGAGTTGTTTTTACTTGATCGAGGTAAACGGGGAATTGCAAAATCGCGCGCATTAATACTTCTTGCGCTTCAGCTGAATTGGCAACCGAACCTTGAATCATTGCCTGAGTTAATTTTTCCATTTCTTCGGCGAGCATGGCTGCACCAAAGAATTCCACCATTTGCAGACTGCCGTGAACCTGGTGAATATGAGTCAAGCAAAAGCGGATACGCACCGTATCTTTTGGATTTTCAACATAGGCTTCAAGAGCTTGACGCGCTTCCTTCAAGGTCTCGCCGATTTCATGAATCAGCCAATCCAGCGCGGCAAAATTGCGATTATCTGCCATGTGGTGTATTCCCCTTTGTTATTTTCTTACCGCACGATGACGCATATGGTAGATGCGTGTTATGCATGTACATAAACTTGTACTTCATCAGCTTGGATGCGCTGCATGTGTGGATGCTCCCACTCAGTCACTTCACCCAGGCCGGTTACTAAAATGCCGCCGGGTTTCAAGTGATCAGCAAGTGCATTCAAAATATCGCGACGCAACCAGCGACGAAAATACACCAATATATTTTGGCAAAAAATCACATCGACTTTTACGCCTGGCAAATTATTGTGGTTGATAATATTTGCTTGTGTAAAACAAACGCGTTCACGCAAGCGACTGACAATTTCATAATTTCCGTCAGTGGTTTGCTTGGTGTAACGCTTAAATTCGTCGGCTTTGCCTGCTTCAATTTTACGTTTGGCGTAGCGGCCCTTACGCGCCGTGGCTAATGCCGAAACACTCAAATCAAATGCGGTTATGCCGTAATAGGGATTCAACGCCGCCAACTCAAAACAATCATTAATGACCATCGCCAGCGAATAAGCTTCTTCGCCCGTCGCGCAGCCAACACTCCACACATCAAAACTTTGCGCGAGCGATTGATTGTTGATTTTGTTTTGCAGATAACGTCTGACGTATTCCAGAGATGGACGATGACGGAAAAAGCTGGTTTCTTTTACAGCGATGCGGTCAACAACAACTGTCCACTCCAACATACCTGCAGCACCATCGGTAACTCGTTGGTAATAGAGATCGTAATCGTCATAACCCAATTCGCGCATGCGCGAAAAAATTTGCGATTCCAATAAAGCTTTATGTTGCGGAACTAACTGCATGCCCGCACGCTCCTCAAGCAACTTGCACCACTGTGCGAATTGCTCGAGAGAGAGTGACGGTAATGTACGTAATGACCAACCCATAACAAATACCTAATCAACGCCTACTCAACTGACCCATAACGACTGTCAAGCGCTGTCGACGATTAAGCTTTTGCTTGATGCGGATAAACATCGTCATCCAGCAAGCTGGCATCGATATCCAAATCTGCATCTGATGCCAGGTCGTGGCTCGCAGGCGTATGTTTAGGCGTTAGTTTGTGGCTGTGAATATCGTTCGCGACATCTTCTTCCGGCAGTTTGAAACCGGCCACAGATTCACGCAAATCGAGTGCCATTTCGGCGAGGTTACCAATCGACTGTGCGGTAGCTGAAGTACCGGCAGACGTTTGGGTCGTAATTTCCTGAATAACGTTCATCGTGTTGGAGATGTGACCCGCAGACGATGCTTGTTGGCGCGCAGCGTTCGAAATGTTCTGGATCAATTCCGCGAGGCTTGACGATACGTTTTCAATTTCTTCTAGTGCCACACCCGCATCTTGTGCAAGGCGCGCACCGCGCACTACTTCAGAGGTGGTTTGTTCCATCGAAATTACCGCTTCGTTGGTGTCGTTCTGAATGGTTTTTACCAGCGCTTCAATCTGTTTTGTTGCTGCTGCGGAACGTTCCGCAAGGCGTTGAACTTCGTCCGCTACCACCGCGAATCCGCGGCCCGCGTCACCGGCCATCGATGCCTGAATTGCCGCGTTAAGTGCGAGGATGTTGGTTTGGTCGGCAATATCGTTAATCAAACTTACGATATCACCGATCTCTTGTGACGATTCACCGAGGCGTTTAATACGTTTGGAGGTGTCTTGAATCTGTTCACGGATGGTATCCATCCCGTTGATAGTGTTTTGTACCACTTTCGCGCCGTTACCTGCGATCGATACCGCGCGCTCTGCTACCGCTGCCGATTCGGCGGCGTTTGCAGATACCTGGTCAATTGTCACGGCCATTTCGTTTACCGCGGCAGATGCACCGGCAATTTCTTGCGCCTGGTGTTCAGATGCTTCGGCAAGATGCAATGCAGTTTGCTGGGTTTCCTGCGCAGCGGCCGATACGTTTACAGCCGTTTCGTTAATTCGCGCGACCAGAATACGCAGCTGGTCGATGGTGAAGTTAATAGAGTCAGCAATCGCACCGGTGAAGTCCTCGGTTACGGTTGCGGTAGTGGTCAGGTCACCGTCCGCGAGGTCGGCCAGTTCGTCAAGGAGACGCAAAATCGCGGTTTGGTTACGCTCATTAGTTTCCGCAGTATGTACAAGACGTTTACGAGTACCACTTAAGATGTTAAAGCCGATCACAGCCAAACAAATCAGGAACACTACAGCAGCGCCAATTGACACCTTGCTGTTAATAGGGCGCGAACCGGAAAGGCCGGTAATACGATCTGTGATATCTACCAGAGCTTGTAGAAGTTGTGGTGACTCGTTGAAAAGTGCGTCGGATGCCTGACGTGCGCGGAACAGAGTCGATGAACCTTCAAACATTTCCTGAACCGACTTATTCACACCATCATAAAGCTTGGTAATTTTGTCCAGACTGGCGCGCGCGCTTGAGTCAGTCACACGGGAGATATGCATCATGCTATCGCCTTCTTTCATACCGCGCAGCATACGTCCGTAAACGTTGGCGTCCGTATTGAATTGGTCCGCAGCGGCTGCCGCGTCTGTGTCACCGCGCAACATCTTATCCACGTTACGACCAATACGCTCGGCACGCCAGGACTGCAATTGCGCTTCAGAGATTTGGTCAGCAGGTGCTTTGGAATCCAGCAGGATTTCCACGATATTAGTATGTTCCGCCTGCAAACTCGGCAGGTTTGCGTTTAGACCTTTACCCACACCGTTTAACGTTACGATCAAGTCTTTGTTCTTTACAATGTCTTGGGCGTTATTTTTAGCGCGAGCCCAGATAGCGGCGTAGGCTGAAAATTGAGCTTGCAGTTCTTTCGCCGTGCTTGGATCAGCGGTGCGCAATTGATTCCAGGATGCCTCCATCTTGGAAATTACGCTGGCCAATTCACCAAAGGCTTTTTCACTGCCGGAAGTAGCATCGCGAGACAAAGCTGTGAGGCGATAGGCTTGTGCACGCAATTCAGCAACCTGCTGCAGATTGTTCTGGTCTTTCGAACCATCGCTGTACACTATGTAGCCCGTAACAAAAAACGCTATCAGTGAGAGCGCACCCAGAATCACGGCAAAGAAAATGCCGGGATTTGCTTTGTACGAACTCACCAAACTTTTTGGATCTGCTTTCATCTAGATGCTCCTGACAAACTCTACATTTTAATTTTTATCAAGCGGGTGAAACCCATTGCTCACTCACCCGAAACTTACCTCAGCCAATTAACTTTTGGCTGCATTGATAAAACGTGGCTCTTCCGCCAATAACGCCGGCCTGAATAGCGACCACTGCTGCTGACCCGAAGGGTAACTCCCGGTCACAAACGGTAATATGTTTTCCGCGACGGCTCCAGCTTGCTCGCTGTATTCATCCATAGGGAAATGCTGCATGCCGAATACCTGGTCAACCATTAACCCGGAATAAAGGGTTTCGGTTTCCAAAATCAAGACACGACGCTGTTTGCGTCCTCCCACGAGGCGATCACCGAAATAAGCGGCGAGATCAAAAAGCGGCAGGAGTCGGCCACGTACGTTTGCGACCCCTTTTACCCAAGGCTGTACGCCTGGCAAGTGAGTGTAATTGGGAACCTCCAACATTTCGGAAACTTCACCAATTGGCGCCACAAAATAGCTGCCCATCAACGAAAAACCTATTCCGCTCCACATGGGGCGAATATCGGTTTGGGCCGGCAAACCACGCGCCGTTGCGCGGCTGCGCTGTGCTAAATCAACTAGCGCCTCGAAGGCCGCTTGGGGTTCAGACATAAAAGTAATCCATCTCTTCCAACACCCCTTGTCGCCTTTTGGCGTAGTGGTAAGGAACATAATTATTGTAGGCAGAAGTTTGAACTTGCGCACAAAAAAACTTAACGCATTACCTCTGCCATCGCCGCCATGAGCACGTCCGGTGTAATTGGTTTTGCCAAATAGGCTTTAGCACCTTGACGCATGCCCCACACGCGATCAGTTTGCTGATCTTTAGTGGTTACTATAATCACCGGGATATTGGCAGTTTCAGGCAATTTGGATAATTGCCGAGTGGCCTGGAAGCCATTAAGGCCAGGCATTACAACGTCCATCAATACCAAATCAGGGCGTTCTTTTACCGCAAGAGCAACGCCGGCCTCACCATTTTCAGCGGTCAGAACCACATGGCCACTTTTTTCAAGCATGGTAGTTAATTTGTAAGTTTCGGTGGGAGAGTCATCAATAATCAGTACGCGAGCCATAGCTGCTCCAAATAAATCGTAAGTGTTGAGGGGTTGCAGTCCTTTATTAGCATAGTCAATTAACTTTCATTGCCGTGCCTTAATCGTCTGCCTTAAGACGCTTTTACATGTTTCACATGCGTTTCAATAGCATCCAGAAGCTCACTTTTACTAAAGGGCTTGGTGAGGTATTGGTCGGACCCAACGATACGGCCCTTTGCCTTGTCGAACAGACCGTCTTTGCTTGAGAGCATAATCACGGGAGTGGATTTGAATTCGCTGTTGTTTTTGATAAGCGCGCAGGTTTGGTAACCGTCGAGGCGGGGCATCATGATATCAACAAAAATAATGTCGGGACGGCTGTCAGCAATTTTTGCCAAAGCATCAAAACCATCGGTAGCGGTAATTACCATACACCCGGCTTTTTTCAACAAAGTTTCTGCTGTTCGGCGAATGGTTTTGCTATCGTCAATAACCATTACTTTCAAGCTCTCTAAACTTACGTCCATACTCTCTAACCTTTCTATGTTGTGCTATGTTGTGCGCTATTTTTGCGATGTTATACGACCATTCGCTGGAACCGGTTGATGCGCCATCTGCTTAATTTTATTAACTATTTTTAACGAAAAACATGCGTTGCTAATCTATCGTAACCCTTAACATACGCCGACCCAAACTTTTAACACAGTTTTTAACCTTTAGCCATAACTACTTGAAACCATGGGCAATTGGTTCTCAATTTTACTTTCTTAGCGCGTCTAATTCTGAAGGATTGGAGGCCTCATTCTGTGTAGAAGTGTGCACAACACCCTTGCTTTAAATACTCTTAAGACTTAACTTTAGGCCGCATTTCCAACAACCGCAATATTCGTGAGTGAGATAATTTAATGACGCTATCCGTAGGCGTAGTCATGGACCCCATCAGCACGATTAAATTCTACAAAGACACCACTTTGGCGCTTCTGTTAGCAGCTCAATCACGCGGCTGGTCTTTGCATTATATGGAGCAAGGAGATCTTTACTCGCTGCAGGGTGAGGCTCGTGCAACCATGTCCAACTTAAGCGTTAAGAATGATCCGGATGATTTTTTTTGTTTGGGGGTAACCGAGGATAGAGCGCTTGCGGAACTTGACGTAATCCTTATGCGCAAAGATCCTCCTTTTGATAACGAGTTTATCTACAGCACCTATATTCTCGAGGCCGCGCAGAATCAGGGTGTGCTCGTAGTGAACGATCCTCGAAGCCTGCGCGATTGCAATGAGAAAATCTTCGCTACTCAATTTCCGCAGTGCTGCCCGCCGGTGCTGGTAAGTAGCGACTCGGTAAAACTCCGCAAATTTCATCAGGAACATGAGGATGTTATTTTCAAACCCCTTGATGGGATGGGCGGAACCAGTATCTTCCGCTGCCGTCAGGACGACCCAAACGTAGGTGTTATTTTGGAAACCCTCACCAACCACGGCCACCAAACGATAATGGCGCAACGCTATATTCCTGACATCACCAAAGGCGACAAACGCATTCTGGTCATCGACGGTGAACCCGTACCTTACTGTCTGGCTCGCATCCCAGCCAAAGGCGAAACGCGCGGCAATTTGGCCGCTGGCGGAACCGGTGTGGCCCAACCACTCACTGACCGTGACCGCTGGATCGTTGATCAAGTTGCGCCTGCTCTGCGCGAAAAAGGCCTGTTGTTTGTAGGGCTAGATGTTATTGGCGACTACCTCACCGAAATAAACGTTACTAGCCCCACCTGCGCGCGCGAAATTGATAAAGCCTATGGCACTCGTATTGGCGATCGCTTGATGAACGCCATCGCCCGCCGCAAAGGCCAACCCGTGGATGAAGCCCTGTGAGCTCAGCGGTAACCGCGGTTGATGCAGAAGACTTTCAGGTCGCGCCTGTAGATGCTGGTGATCGCCTGAGCTTTACAATTTTTGTAGCCATCGCGGTTCACGCACTACTTATTTTGGGCATCAACTTCAGCTTGCCGCCTGCCTCTAAAGGCTCGCAGACGATTGAGGTAACACTGGCAACTCACAAGTCCGCCAAGGCTCCTAAAGAAGCTGATTTTCTGGCCCAGCATAATCAGGAAGGCAGCGGCACCGAAGCGCAGGCACGCCAGATAACAACCGCACGCCAGGCAGAATTTGCCGATACCCAGGTACGCAACGTCAACCCTATGCCGCAAGTAGCTGCCACTACCCTTGCCCAAAAAAAGCAGCAACAGATCGTTACAACTACCGGGCGTAGCAATACCAAGCTCAATATGCAGGAAACTCCCGAGGCCAGGGAGGAGCGAATAAAACGTGAAGGGCTGATTGAGAATCAAAATACCATCACCGCCGAAATTGCCAGCTTGCAAGCCAAACTCGACAAGCAACAACAGGAGTACGCAAAGCGGCCACGCATACGTACACTCACGGCCGTTTCAGCAAAGGAATCTTTTGACGCAGAGTACCTCATCAAATGGAGTGAAAAATTTGAGCGGGTAGGTACTAAAAATTACCCTGGTGAGGCGCTTGCCAAAAAAATTACTGGCCGTGTAATGCTCAGCGTTACCCTTAAACCCGATGGAACCGTTGAAGAAACCGTTATAGCCCTTTCCTCCGGCAGCCGAATTCTCGATGACTCTGCTCGCCAAATAGTTCGCCTCGCCGCTCCTTACGCAAAATTCCCACCGGAAATCAGCCGCCAGGTAGATCGCTTAAAAATCATTCGTTATGTAAAGTTTGAGCCCAATAACATTACAACAAGCGACCAATAAAACTGAATTCTTCATTTGTACTTGTTTTCCTTGGATGTAGACACAATACTCAAGGCATGACTGAAAAAAATATCCTAAACGTAGAAACCGCCGAGCTGATTCCAGGAAGTTTATGTAATCATTTTTTAATTGCCATGCCCAGCATGCAAGACACATCATTCGCTCACAGCGTGACTTATATCTGTGAGCACTCGAGTGAAGGTGCGATGGGTATAGTGATTAACAACCCAATGCCCATGACCCTTCATGAAATCTTCGCGCAAATGGATTTAACCGTGAGCCCAAATCAAGGGCATCAACCTGTGGTCGCAGGTGGACCTGTGCAGCAAGAGCGTGGATTTGTATTACACACGGGTGACGCGGAGTGGCATTCCACATTAAAAGTTTCCCCCGATATAAGCCTCACTGCATCGCGCGATATTATTACGGCAATTGCGGAAGGAAAGGGACCTAAAGAATACTTGGTCGCGCTAGGTTATGCTGGGTGGGGTGAGGGCCAACTTGAAGCAGAAATTGCTGCGAACTCATGGCTGACAGTGCCCGCTAGCAAACATATTATTTTTGATACGCCGTTTGAGCAGCGCTGGACTTCTGCTGCGCAAGCCTTAGGGATTGATGTTAATTTAATTTCCAATATCGCTGGTCACGCCTGATTATTTTTCATCTTATTTTTGATCTCGATTCACCGTCACTAAAATTCCCATATTATTTTTATGATCAAAACCTTAATCGCTTTTGACTATGGTACACAGAACATTGGTGTTGCTACCGGTCAAACAATTACATCATCCGCAACGTCACTCAAACCCCTTAAAGCGAAAGATGGAATTCCTGATTGGAATCAAATTGAAAAATTAGTCGATGAATGGAAACCAGACTTGGTACTGGTAGGCTTACCTTTGAACATGGATGATACTGAAAGTGAATTAAGTACCCGCGCACGCAAATTTGCCAATCGTATTCACGGTCGCTTCGGGCTAAAAGTGGAAATGGTGGATGAACGCCTCACCAGCTTTGAGGCTAAAGGTGAAATAATGAGTCGCGGTGGTTCACGCGACTACAAAAATAATCCAATCGACTCCATAGCAGCGCGCTTGATATTGGAAGCATGGCTCGAAAAAAATCCTGCGTAAGCTGATATTCTCTCGCTCGTTAATAAAAAATTTGCTCTGCACTGTTGAGACGCGCTTTCACTTCATAGTTGTTCTGGTGACGTTTACGAAGAGCAGTTTGATCGTCAGCTAGCGCATCGCATCCCAACTTGGTGCGCATTGCTGCAATCTGCTTAATGCGCTCCTTATTCGTAGATTCCTCGCCATTCCAATGATTACACTCAATAATACGATCAATCATTAATATCACGTCTGCGGGCATATTTTTTTTCAACTCTTTTATCTCCGCCGACTCGGCGGCAAACACAAGCGGGCAAGCAAATCCCATCATCATTATTAACACAATACTTTTCAGCATACTTAACATGCCTCTTTTAGAACGAATTAATACATTTTTCCACGATTGTTTTGGTCATCACTTTGAATCGACAAACTATCTGCAGCATTATTTAGATAGTTTGCATCTGTTTCAGACCCGAGTTTAATCATCAAGCGCAAATCGTTTGGTGAGTCCGCATGAAGCAATGCATCTTCATAGGTAATTTCACCGGCGTCATAAAGATTATAGAGTGCCTGATCAAAAGTTTGCATGCCAAGCTCAGTAGATCTTTTCATCAACTCTTTCAATTCGCTGACTTCACCCTTACGAATTAAATCCTGCGCCAATGGAGTATTGATCATAATCTCCAAACATGCACGTCGACCTTGACCATCAGGTGTAGCAATTAATTGCTGTGCAACAATGGCTTTAAGATTGAGCGATAAATCCATCCACAATTGGCGATGACGATCGGCAGGAAAAAAGTGAATGATCCGGTCAAGCGCCTGGTTTGCGTTGTTGGCGTGCAGCGTACACAAACACAAGTGGCCTGTTTCCGCGAACGCGATCGCATGATCCATGGTTTCGCGCGAGCGAACTTCGCCGATAAGAATTACATCGGGCGCCTGACGCAAGGTATTTTTCAACGCGACTTCAAATGATTCTGTGTCAATCCCCACTTCACGTTGCGTAATAATGCAACCTTCATGTTGATGAATAAATTCAATCGGGTCTTCAATAGAAATAATGTGGCCTTTGGAATTGCGATTGCGATGACCGATCATAGCGGCAAGCGATGTTGACTTACCAGTACCGGTCGCACCCACAAAAATAATAAGCCCGCGCTTAGTCATAGCGAGCTCTTTAATAATTTCAGGTAAACCTAAATCATCAGGCTTTGGAATATTGGTTTCAATCCGGCGTAATACCATACCCGCCAAATTGCGCTGATAAAATGCGCTCGCACGGAAACGTCCAATTCCACGGGCACTCACCGCGAAATTTAATTCTTTGTTGTCCAAAAATTCATTGCGTTGTTTTTCATTCATCACACTTAACACAAGCTCACGCGCTTTTTCCGGAGCGAGAGGAGTTGCCGTGACTGGCACAACTTTTCCGTGCAATTTCATTGACGGTGGAACACCGGCAGTGATAAATAAATCTGACGCGCCCTTTTCTACCATCAACGCTAATAAACGATCAAAATCCATAACCTGTGCCTGCTTGTGTGAATACTTTTATAAATGTACTTTAATTCGAATTCGTTACTTAATTAAAAATTCTCGGGCATTTTTGCTTTTGAGCGCGCTGCTTCGCGGCTAATAATTCGGCGTGCAACCATATCTGCCAAACATTGATCCATCGTCTGCATTCCGAGTGATGCGCCGGTCTGAATGGCCGAGTACATCTGCGCAACCTTATCCTCACGAATCAGGTTACGAATTGCCGAAGTACCGCGCATAATTTCGTGCGCTGCAACACGACCACCGCCATTTTTCTTCATCAGTGTTTGCGAAATAACCGCTTGCAGCGATTCCGATAACATTGAACGTACCATGGATTTTTCATTCGCAGGGAACACGTCCACAATACGGTCGATGGTCTTCGCCGCCGACGTGGTGTGCAATGTTCCAAATACCAAGTGACCTGTTTCCGCCGCCGTCAGCGCGAGACGAATTGTCTCAAGGTCACGCATCTCACCCACCAGGATAATATCCGGATCTTCCCGCAACGCCGAACGCAGTGCCTCGTTGAACCCGTGGGTATCGCGGTGAACTTCACGTTGGTTAATCAAACACTTTTTGGATTCATGAACGAATTCAATCGGGTCTTCGATCGTCAATACGTGTTCGTACTTATTATCATTAATATAGTCGATCATTGCCGCCAGTGTCGTCGATTTCCCCGAACCTGTCGGACCAGTCACTAAAACCAGGCCGCGCGGTACCGCGCAGATATCGCGAAACACGTTACCCATGCCCAATTCCTCCATCGTCAAGACTTTGGAAGGAATCGTACGGAACACTGCACCGGCACCACGGTTCTGGTTAAACGCATTCACACGGAAGCGCGCAACACCGGGTACTTCAAACGAAAAGTCGGTTTCTAAAAATTCTTCGTAGTCCTTACGCTGCCGGTCATTCATAATGTCGTAAATCAAACCGTGGACCTGTTTGTGTTCCATGGGCGGTAAGTTAATGCGGCGCACGTCGCCGTCCACCCGAATCATCGGTGGCAAGCCTGCCGAAAGGTGCAAATCCGAAGCACCTTGTTTGGCGCTGAAAGCTAAGAGTTCAGTAATATCCATTAAAGCTACCTTTTATTCTGTAGCTGGCCGTTCGTTAAGACGACAGCTAGCGTCGATGTTTGCGGAAATTTTTATCTATATATGTCAATAACTAACACCATAGCCGACCCGCTCGCGAAAGTCACCGCGCGGATTCACGAAGCCGCCCGAACAGTTGGTCGCGACCCAAAAGGTGTTCGCTTGATCGCTGTCAGTAAGACCCAGCCTGCCTCTGCCATTAAGCTAGCTTACGTCTGCGGGCAACGCGACTTCGGCGAAAACTATTTACAGGAGGCGATGGAAAAGCAAGCCGAATTGGCTGACGTCCCCGACCTTATCTGGCATTTCATCGGGCCGATTCAATCCAATAAAACGCGCTCTATCGCCGAAAACTTTGCCTGGACTCACAGTATAGACCGAGAAAAAATAGCACAGCGTTTAAATGCGCAACGCCCTGCGGATTTAGCTCCGTTACAAGTTTGCCTACAAGTCAACATTGATGACGAAGCAAGCAAGTCCGGCATTTCGTTAGTTGAGCTGCCTGCACTGGCAAAAGCCGTCAGCACAATGCCGCGCTTACAACTGCGCGGATTAATGGCAGTTCCCGCGGCCAGCAATAACCCCGAACAACAACATCAAGCGTTCGCTAAACTGCGTATGGCATTAATCGGCCTGCAGGCACAAGGTTATTCAGTAGACACGCTTTCTATGGGCATGTCTGGTGATCTAGAAGCTGCGATTGCAGAAGGTGCGACCATTGTGCGAGTCGGCACGGATATTTTTGGGGCACGCCCTAAAATCAATTAATTCTCGTCATTTATTAGGGCTTTAACAGGGCCGCTAAGGATTTTTATGTCACAACCCAAAATAGCTTTTATAGGTGCCGGCAATATGGCTAAGGCCATTATCGGTGGATTGATTTCTGAAGGTTTCAGTCCGGAGAATCTGAGCGCAAGCTGTCCGCGAGCGGAAGCATTGCAGAAGGTTGCCGATGAGTTCGGAATTCAAGTGAGCACGGACAACGCCACCATAGCCTCGCTCGCAGATGTAATTGTGCTCGCCGTTAAACCGCAAATGCTCAAAGACGTTGCCCTTGGTTTGGCGGGTTCGCTTGGTCATCAACCGCTAATTATTTCGCTGGCTGCTGGCATCACTACTGACAGTATTGGAAGGTGGTTAGGCACTGGTCATGCGATTGTGCGTTGTATGCCCAACACCCCCTCTCAGGTACGAGTTGGCGCTAGTGGCTTATTTGCCAATAAACATGTGAGTGAAGCGCAGAAGTCTTCAGCCAACGCCATTTTGGGTGCGGTAGGCATAGTGCAATGGGTGGACGACGAAGCCTTGATAAACCCGGTCACTGCTGTTTCAGGATCTGGCCCCGCCTATTTTTTCCTGATGATGGAAGCCATGATTGACGCCGGTGTAGAGTTGGGTCTTTCGCGCGAATCGGCGCGTGAGCTGACCTTGCAAACTGCACTGGGTGCCGCCATCTTAGCCAAACAAAGCGATGTGGATGTCGCCGAGCTGCGCCGTCGCGTGACATCACCAAAAGGCACTACCGAGCAGGCAATCAACTCCTTTGAGAATGACCAGATTCGCGCTATCTTCGCACGCGCTATGCAGGCATGCTCTAATCGGGCGGTGGAACTATCAGAAATTTTAGGCAAATAATTCGGGCAATAACCAATAACAGGTAGCAAAATAGTACGGCTCACGCCCCTCAAATAGAGATTCAATTATGCAGACACTGGCTCAAATCGCCATATACGTTATTAGTACGCTCGGCACGCTCTATATCAGCTTGGTGTTGTTGCGCTTTCTGGCTCAACTTGTGCGTGCGGATTATTACAACCCTATGAGCAAAGCCCTGGTTAAATACACTAATCCGCTGCTCGTTCCTTTGCGAAAAATTATTCCCGGATTGTTTGGTATAGATGTCGCTGCGTTGGTACTCGCACTGCTGCTGCAAGCTATTCTGATTCAAATCATCCTGCTGCTCGCCAGTGCGGGGTTTATTAATCCTTTGTATCTACTCGCGTGGTCAGCTATATCGCTAGTGGGATTGGTGCTCACTTTTTATTATTGGGGCGTGATTATTATGATTATCGCGAGCTGGGTCGCCCCTCATAGTCAAAATCCCGCGCTAGGTTTGTTGCGGCAAATACTCGAGCCGGTAATGGCACCTCTTCGTAAAATTATTCCGCCACTGGGTATGCTGGATTTATCGCCAATGATTTTTTTGATGATCCTTCACATCACTCGCAATTACTTAATGCCAGCACTCGCAGCTTCCGTCGGCATGCCGCAGGGTTTGGGTTTTGGTTTCTGATTCAACCATAACTTATTACACGTGGCAGGGAGACGATTTAATTCTCCACTGCCATCTGCAACCTAAAGCAGCAAACGATGAAATTGTGGGTGTGCATGATGGTCGGCTTAAGATCCGCATTACCGCCCCGCCAGTTGATGGCAAAGCGAACCAGCACATCATCAATTGGTTTAGTAAGTTGTTTAAAGTTCCAAAAGGCGATATTGAGATATTACAAGGAGAGTTAGGCAGGCAAAAAACAGTGCGCATTCATTCACCCAAGCTTCTACCGGAGCAAATTGTTAAACCGTGATTGCACGGTGTTTTATAAATTATTACATTCACAAGGTAAGGATATGAAAGGAAAAAGATTAAAAACAGCGATGCTCCTTATGGGCATATTCGTAGGATGTGTTACCCAGGCACAAACAACCACATCAGCATCATCGGCACAAAAAGATGTAACAGAAGTTGTTATCAACGCACAGCAAAATGCCTCCAATTGGTTTCGTGCTGAAAGCCAACACTTCATTGTTTACTCTGATACCAAGCAAGAAAAAGTTAGTCAGTTGCTGAATAAACTTGAGCGATTTGATTATCTACTTCGCCTTTATAGCAATATTGAAAATACTGCCGACACACAGCCGAAACTTACTCTTTACTATCAATCGCGTATTAAAGATCTCAATGAGATCGATAAAAACCAACCGGATTACGCCATAGGCCTCTACACCAGTTGCGCCAAAGGTGTACAAGCTTTTGGTGCCTATATGTATTACGGCGTGAACGATAAAATTCCGTTAGAGAAGCAGCCAGAGAACGAAGGCTTGTCATACATTTTTGAAGCTTATGCGCGGCATTTTTTGTATCGCTATACCGATATGCGCGGCCCAACCTGGTACATCGATGGATTCGCACAATATTTTGCGAACACACGTTTTTCAGATACGGAAACTGTTGTAGGAATTCCACCAAAAAGCGTTCGCGATTATTTAATGTTTATCAGCGGAGGACATAGCTATTACAGCCTGGATTACAAAGACATTCTGCTCGGAAACGAGTCCAAGGGTCACAACGTGGCAGGTGAGGCGGGTGTACGATTGGAGTTCCAGTCAAAATCCTGGGCGTTAACGCATTACATTTTGTCATCCAGCGAAAATATTCAGCACTTCCGTAATTACAATAATTTAGTAGCGCAAGGGGTTGAACATACCAAAGCCTTTGAACAAGCTTTTGGTTACAAGGTTTCCAAGCTCAGCAATCATCTTTGGAATTACAAACGTAAATCAGCAGAAGGATTAAAGCTTAATCTCACTGCAGGCGGTGCTCAGGATATCCAATTCAACAGCCTGCCAATTTCTGCCAATAAATTAATACTCTCTGATGCAGCCCTGAAAGCGTGCCCAACGCCAACCGAAGGTGCTTCGTTGTTAAAGAAAATAAACGATGAAGCAAAAAAATATCCGCACAGCGATTACGCACAACTTATTTTAAGCCGTGCACAAATTGATTGGGGCAATCCGCAAGACGCATTAGCCTACTTAACACCTAAAGCCGCAGACACTAATTTCGATGCGGTTTATTTGTTAGGTTTGGCGCAATTGCGTTTAGCAGAACAAAGCCAAGGCGATGTGCAAAAAAATTATCTCGAATCGGCGCTCGTTAATCTTCAAAAAGCACACACAATGAATCCACTGTCGGCTGAAGCCTTTTATGCCTATTTCACTGCCGGTGTTCGCGCAAAAAAAGCACCCACAGAAGACGTATTAACGGCAGCCATTCAAGCTGGCAAACTTGCACCTGAAGTTAACGCTTATCTAAGATCGGCGGCCTTGAGCTACGCATACCTAAAACGACTCGCGGAAACAGACCAGACACTGGATTTGATCGCACGCAATAGTCGCGACCCTCAAATGGCTGACTGGGCAAAAACCTGGCAAGCAAAACTCAGCACAGGAGTAACCCGCAGTATTTTAGTGGCTGAAATGCGTGTTGAGTTGGAGCCGCATCCGCGCTTCAACGAATGGACCATGGCCAGCGATTCAGTCATGCAAGATGTACAGAAAGGTGCCGAGCTGGCGGCGGCCTCAGATTTTATTAAAGCCCAGCAAATGCAGGATCTGCAAAGGCTAAACCAATAACCAGATATCTCTAATCGGCCAAGATAATCGTGACTATAAAGAACATGTAGCGCGTCCTTTACAGTCAGATCCAGGTTTGCTATTGCAGAAATTTCTAATACATCGAAAATGGGTTAAAAACAGCAGGCAAATGTTTTTTAAATTGTTCAATAGTGGACAACTTTTATTTAGCTGAAGATTTTTCCTCAGCTTTTTTCGATGCTTTGCGTGCGCGTAAATAGGCCAAATATGTAGTGAGGCTGGATGTAATGATTGCTGCCACTAATGCCCAAGTCCACGTATTAATAATCATATTTTGACTAAAGCCGTAGTGCGTGTAATTCCAGTAAAACAACATAAGCAACGCCGCGGCGAAGGTAAACGTGAATCGGCGCAACCAAAAACGAAGCAATACTAAATACATACAGAATCTCTCACTGGGGATAAATCGACTGAAACAGGTTCAATCGACCACAAAAATGCCATTTTATACAAATTCACGGAGCATTAGTGAGCCATCTCCAATATGATAGCGCGCCATACCTTTAACCACCGCTGTGCCTATGTGCAGCCGTAAAGATTGACGGACAAAATCGCTATTCTATGAAAACCCCCAAAAGCCTTGTGCCACTGATTGAAGACGGCTTGGTCGACGAAGTCTTGCGCTCACTTAAAAGCGGCAAAGAAGCCACTGTTTATGTGGTTTCATCTGCTGGCGAAATCCGCTGCGCAAAAGTTTACAAGGATGCTGAAAAGCGCAGCTTCCGCAGTCAAACCGCCTATCAGGAAGGACGTTCCGAACGAAACACTCGCCGCGCCCGCGCCATCGGCAAAGGTTCAGCTTATGGCCGCAAAGAACAGGAAAACGCTTGGCAGAACGCAGAAGTGGAAGCACTTTTCCTTCTCGCTAAGGCAGGCGTGCGCGTACCAGAGCCTTACGGTTGTTTCGATGGTGTTCTATTAATGGAGTTAGTCATAGACAGTGAGGGATACGCGGCTCCGCGTTTGAACGATGTCGAACTAACGCCCGAGCAAGCTCGCGAATATCATGCATTTATGATGATGGAAGTGGTACGTATGTTGTGTGCCGGTGTCGTCCACGGTGATTTATCGGAATTCAATGTGTTGCTAGGCTGGCAAGGGCCTGTGATCATCGATTTGCCGCAAGCGGTTAATGCCGCTGGCAACAATCACGCATTCAGTATGCTTGAGCGCGACGTCAATAATATGAGCGACTACTTCGGTCGATTCGCGCCCGAGCTACTGAAGACGGACTATGCCCATGAAATTTGGGATCTCTATGAAAGCGGAAAGTTACATCCAAGCGTAAAACTGACTGGCAAATTTGAACACTCCACCTCCGAAGCTGATATAGCTTCAGTATTGCGAGAAATTGAAGACGCCCGCCTCGATATGGAACGTCGCAAAGCTGCCAGGGAAGAAGCTGAGAACGAGTAGTGTCATCGCAAGCCAATGCTGGCGCCGAACTTTTTATCGATTTCGGCGATTAAGCGGGTAAAAAACGCCAACAATCATCACAAACAATAAGTGACACGTCTCCCAAACTGTCACGATTCTCTACCACTTGTCCTCGAAATAGACCATTAGTTGCGCAACAACTGGCCTCTTCAAGCATTTTCGGTTTTAATGGAAATTAGAACCATACCCATTTAGCTATATTCTTTCTAAGAAATTAGCACTTTATACGACAATGAGCATCCTAAATTATGGACGTTAGAGCCCTTCACCGCCAAATGACCCAATACAATCGCTGGAAGCATCAACTTGATGAGCGCCTGCAGCGATTTGATGAGTGGGGCACCAGTTATCAAATGCTTAGCAGTGAAGTACAACGTAGCTTGCAAAAAGCGCGACAGCTGCTGCGCGGAGATAGCTTTACCATTGCGTGTGTCGGTGAATTCTCTCGCGGTAAAACCGAGCTGATTAACGCGCTTTTGTACACCGAAGGCGGTCGCCGCTTGTTGCCATCCCAACCAGGGCGCACGACAATGTGCCCAACCGAAATATTTTGGGATTCAGCAGCAGCAACTAATTGCGTTCGTCTTCTTCCTATAGAAACTCGTTACACCAATACCAGCCTACAAAACTTCAAACGCATCCCACAAAAGTGGGTGACTGTCGATTTTGACCCAAGCAACCAGGACCAAACCCGCGCTGCCATTAATCAGGTATCTGCCAATAAATGGGTCACTCCGGCCGAAGCCACAAAACTTGGTTTCTCAATGGATGACTTGGGCGATCGCGATATTCACGGCAAGGTCGCAGTACCGGCGTGGCGCCATGCTCTGATTAGTCTTGATCACCCCTTATTGCGCCAAGGTTTGCGAATTGTCGATACACCCGGATTGAATGCTTTGGGTAACGAACCAGAACTCACCTTAAAAACCCTGCCCGAAGCCCAGGCAATTCTGTTTTTAATGTCGGCGGACGCTGGCGTTACCGCGAGCGATATGGCTATTTGGCGTGAGCACGTTCAGATCTTGCGCGACGAGCAATGTACCGCCGTACTTGCTCTACTCAATAAAATTGACAGCTTGTGGGATGACCTTCAATCCCCATCAGACACTAATGCAAGCATTGAAAATATGCGCAATGTAACCGCGAAACAGCTTAAGCTCGCCCCTGAGCAAGTAATCCCAGTTTCAGCTAAACAAGCTTTGCTTGGCAAAGTAGGGCGCAACCTCCAACAATTGGAGCGCAGCAATTTTCCGTTGCTTGAACGTAAATTGGCGGATGTTGTTTTGCATAGCCAGCAGCAAATTGTGGGACATAGGCTGATTGGCCACAGCTACGAGATGATCATTACTACCCGCAACAGTCTCGCTACTCGTTTAACCGAGTGCGAAAGTGAGATCCAAACCTTGCGCACTGTGGCACCGCAAGAAGCAGCAGAAAAACTGCAGCAATTGCGCGATACCGTTCGTCAAAACCACCACCAGTATCACAAGCAAGCCATCTCGTTACGTACCAGCCAACGCTTGCTGGAGTCGCAGCGCCCTGCGCTTATGGCTCCCATAAACACTACTTTGTTGGAACAGCAAGTTAGCAATGCGCATCGCAGCCTTTCACAAAGCTGGACGACCATAGGCTTAGGGCGCGCTATTGGTAACTTCTTTGATGATGTTGACAGCAGCCTGCGCCATGTAGAACGCGAAATTGAGCGCTCTAATCGCTTGCTCGTGTCTATTTATCAGCGCCCTGAACATAATTTTACGGCCGATGAATTGATGATGCGTCATCTACTCAAGATCCACCAACAACGTCGTCAACTGCGCCAATTGCACAAACGTGCGGATGAGTTCCGTTATTCACTGAATACCGTCTTTACCCGCAAAGGAGCTTTGATCAATCGCTTCATTAATACGCTGGTACAGGAAGTGCGCAATACTTATGAAGATTTGGCCAAGCATATAGATTTGTGGCTTCAAGAAGCGCTTGCACCTCTGGTTCACAACAATCAGTACCAGAAGCAATTGCTAGAGACTCACATGATGCGCCTGACGCAAATCCAAACTCAGCGCAATACGCATGCGGAACAAATAGAAAGCTTGCAAACCAATATTTATCAGTTACAGGCAGCTCTCAATTCCCTGGAACCGCTCTATCAAGAAATCATCAGCACCCCGCTTGATCAAGATCTTGCAGAAAATCTCGCGATGATTCGCGGAGGCCAGGTGATTTCTCTGCTGGAGGCCCGCCATACCACACGGGTCAACCAACACTAGCCAAAAAAAAGACCGGATCCAGCTTTGGTCTGGCATCCGGTCAACAGAGTCACTCTTAGCAACCTTTCATCAACTAGTTCACAGCATAAAGCGTGCCTACTGCACACACATCTTAGTTTTGGCAGCCATTTCCACAAAACTCCTGATTCGCCGTAAAATCCTGCATCAATTTTGCGCCCCTCTGAACCAAGTTGGCCCAAACAAAATACAATTTGAATTGTGAGAGGGGAAACCCAAACACACGACTTGCAGCCTATAACCCACCTCTTTAGACTGGCGCTCCACTATGTCTTGCCGATCGCAAGCTATGCTTGCCTTCACCGATAACACTAAGAGAACACCATGCCAAACGAGCTACCTGCCAATTCGGTGGGAATAGTGACACCACAGACTTTGCATTTTAGTGAGCCGCTATTATTGGCTTGCGGAAAAAACCTGAACGACTATCAACTCGTATACGAAACCTACGGCCAGCTCAACGCAACTAAAAGTAATGCGATACTAATTTGCCATGCATTATCCGGCCATCACCACGCCGCTGGATATCACAACATGGAAGACAAACGCCCCGGCTGGTGGGATGCTTACATAGGTCCAAACAAACCCATAGACACCAACAAGTTCTTCGTGGTCTCGCTGAATAATATCGGCGGCTGCCATGGTTCAACCGGGCCCATCAGTATCAATCCCGAAACAGGCAAACCCTGGGGACCAGATTTCCCCAAGTTGCGCGTGCGCGATTGGGTACATAGCCAGGCGCGACTAGCAGATAAACTTGGAATCACAGTTTGGGCTGCCGTCATCGGTGGTAGTCTCGGCGGAATGCAGGCCATGCGTTGGGCGTTGGAATATCCTAATCGTGTACGCCACTGCGCGGCTATCGCCTCTGCACTGAATTTAAGTGCGCAAAATATCGCGTTTAATGAAACGGCGCGGCAGGCCATCATTAGCGACCCGAATTTTTGCGATGGCCGCTATCTGGAACAAAACACTGTACCGCGACATGGCCTCGGTGTAGCGCGCATGATTGGTCACATCACCTATCTGTCCGATCACGATATGGGTGAAAAATTTGGCCGCGATTTGCGCAGTGGAAGTTTCGATATAGGCTCAGATGACGAAGTTGAATTCCAGATCGAAAGTTACCTGCGTTATCAAGGCGGCAATTTCGCCAAAAGTTTTGATGCGAATAGTTATTTACTAATCACCAAAGCGCTCGATTATTTTGATTTGGCGCGCGAATACGGTGACGATCCGATTGCAGCTTTCAAACGTGCGCAGGCAAAATTTCTGATCATCTCTTTCAGCACTGACTGGCGTTTTGCTCCCGAACGCTCTCACGAAATTGTGAGCGCGCTCATAGGCGCAAATAAATCCGTCACTTACGCCGAAATAGAATCCAAGTCCGGGCACGACGCCTTTCTCTTGCCAGACGAACGTTACCAACAAGTTTTTGGCCGCTATCTGGCAGGTATAGAAACCTAATTTAACAGTAACTCAATTTAAAAAAAGATTGTATACATGCGTATTGACCTGAATGAAATTCAACATTGGATAAAAGAACACAGCCGCATCCTTGATTTGGGTTGCGGTGACGGGACTTTACTAAAATTTCTTATCGAGAATAAAAAAGTTGAAGGTTATGGCTTGGAAATCGACGCTGCGCAAATTAATTTGTGCATTGATAAAGGTTTAAATGTCATCGAACAAAACCTGGATCGTGGCCTCGGAAATTTCGCGGACAATAGTTTCGACACGGTATTAATGACGCAAGCACTACAAACACTACATTTCCCACACAAAGTGCTCGATGAAATGCTGCGTGTCGGTAAAGAATGCATAGTGACTTTCCCAAATTTCGGCCATTGGAAAGCGCGCTACCAACTCGCCACTTACGGGCGCATGCCCGTGTCAGATTTACTGCCCTACGAGTGGTACGATACACCCAACATCCATTTTTGTACCTTTAAAGATTTTGAAATATTGTGCCGCGAAAAAAATATCAAAGTCATTAACCGCCAGGTCGTCAACGAACAAAGCGGAAATTTTCTAAAAGATGTGTCTCCAAATTTATTTGGTGAGACCGCGATTTATCATTTGAGTAAATAAACTAACGCAGTAGTTCCCAACTCACATAAAGAGCAAACGGATTAGCATCATCTAGTCCGAGTGCCACTCAAACGTTCGAGGTGATTTATGAAAAAAATTATTATTTCAACACTAATGCTCATTTTATCCTGCTCAGCAATCGCACAAATTAATCAAACCAAAGAAATTCAAACCTCACAAAAATTTGGCGCCTATACCGTTCATTACAATGTATTCAATAGCAAAGATATTCCACCAGAAGTTGCCGGAATTTATAAGCTCACGCGAAGCAGCGATATCGCTTTGGTGAACATTAGCCTAACAAAAACTGAAAATGACGTGACTACATTGGGCCTAGCCGCAAAAGTATCTGTAAAAGCCGTAAACCTGATGCAACAATCAAAACCTCTAGAATTTACTGAAATAAAAGAACCCGATGCCACTTATTACATCGCATCTTTTCGCCATACCAATGAAGAGGATATTCGATTCGAAGTCAGCGTATTACCTGAAGGGGAAAGCAAACCCTTAACAGTAAGTTTTACGCGGAAATTGTTTACGGAAAATTGATTTTAGTATGGCTGAGGTGAGACCGCATTTATTAATCATTAGGGCAGGTACACTCGACGATCAGAAAAATATAGTAATTGATGCGCTAATCTGGACATCATCTGCACCTAGCTGGGCGTACATTGATCCTAAAATTCAGCAATTTGAAGAGCAACCTCCGGCATCAAAATAGAGTATTTCGGGACCTTAGAGGCTTTTAATGAGTTTATTGAGCAAATAATCCACAAACTTTTGCCTAAAAACTCGCACTAAGTTCAACATCGTGTAAGAATGCGATACTGTTTTCGTAATGGTGATAGCGACTACGGCAATTATTTTCACCTTAAAGAAGAAATGAAATATGAGTAAAGGTACAGTTAAGTGGTTTGATGCGACAAAAGGTTTTGGCTTTATTACTCCACAAGATGGAAGTAAAGATCTGTTTGTTCATCACTCCGAAATTCAAGCTGGTGGTGGCTACGCAACTTTGAATGAAGGGCAAGCCGTTGAGTTTGAAGTTGGCCAAGGGCAAAAAGGTCCATGCGCTAACAAAGTTCGCCCTATTTAAGTATTCTGCGAATTTACGTCGCCACGCACTACCTCTCAGAGGCTAGTGCGTAGGTGTAGTAAAAATTTTACTGTTACATCTTTAAATTTTTGTTTGTTACTCGCAAAAACCATTTAAATATTTAAACCTCCCTTACGCTGCACTAACTTTTTAAGTTATATCGCAAATCCTTCCAAACCAAATTATCAAAATAATACATTGCTACAATGGAATAACTACAACGTATTTTTTTGAAGAATTCCTGAAAAATAAAAATCTAAAGCACAGATCTCAACCACTGCTGTAATTGTGGCAATGACATAGCGCCGGACATGCGCTGCACCTCTTTTCCTTGTTTAAATAAAATTAATGTTGGAATACTGCGAATTTCCCAGCGCTGGGCGATGCTGGGGACTGCTTCGGTATCCAGCTTCGCAAAGCGAATTTTTGGCTCATAAATAGCAGCGGCCTGCTCAAATACAGGCGCAAAGCTTTTACAAGGCCCGCACCAGGATGCCCAGCAATCCACCAATACGGGGATATCATTTTTATCTAAAACTGCGCTTACATTTCCTGGATGTAACTCCAGCGGCTTACCTAAAAATATTGGCTTTTTACATTTTCCGCATTGCGGTTTATCGCTGAGCCGCTCTTCAGGGACACGATTAGCGACATTACAATTTGGGCAGACAACTTGGACTAAAGTCATAGCAATTCACCGCGCTAATATTAATTTTTTAAATTCGAGCTTACAAAAATCGGCAGGGCAAACTTCGCCAGCTACCATGGCAAACTCTCACCATTTGAATGCCAAAAACTACCCGTGTTTTGTAGATTTAATTCCGCTATTCGTTTACTCAAACGTTTAGCGGATTCCTCGGCGGAAATGTCACCACCAAAATTAACCATCGCGGTTTGCACATAACCTGGATGCAAAATAGCGACCGCAATACCCCGTGCCTTCAAATCAATACTCAAAGATTTGGCCCCAGCGTTAAGCGCCGCTTTTGACATGCGGTATCCGTAATAAGCGCCGGAATAGTTATCGGCAATCGAGCCCATACGGCTCGTGATAAACGCTATCTTCGCTCCATCACACAAATGATCCAGCAATGCTTCGGTCAGCTGTATGGGTGCTTGCGCGTTAACCAGGAATTGACGGGCCACATTTTCATAGTCGATGCTACCAAAATCGTCTTTATGCAATATTCCTGCATTATTGATCAATACATCGATTGGCCCAGCTAGCTGCTTGGCCAGCTGCTGGATGTCCCCAGCATTAGTTACATCAATCCCTGCCACGACCTTTGCCTTAGTCGCATCTAACTCGGCTGATGAAGTGCGGCACACCGCAATGACCTCCCAACCTTGGGCTAAATACTCTTGGGTAAGCGCGAAACCTATGCCGCGATTCGAACCTGTAATAAGAACTGTTTTCATAATGGTCTCCAATAAATAGAACTCATGCTAACCCATAAGGAGAACGGGTTCACTTCCCACTACCACTGGAACCTGCGGATTGAGTCCATTATCCCCACAAAATAGCGTTCAAAACTCAAACGCAATTGCACCGCGTCGCAGAACAAGGCAAGATTCGCCCGCAGGAAAAAGACTGGGACGGGACACCCATCGCTTCAACGCCAGAAAACTCAAATAAGTAATGGCCACAAACCTTTTAACAGTCAATTTAAACAACGCAAAGTGCTGATGCTATGTCAAATAACTTACTAAAACCGGGGCACCCCTTAAACGACCTCGCGCGAAAATACTTGTACCCCTTCATATTGCTGATCTGCTCCTTTGGGGTTTACTTCACCCATTACGGAACACCCGCAGCCATGTTTTGGGATGAAAATTACCATATAGCCTCTGCCGAAAAGCATGTGCAAGGCGTGATGTATATGGAACCGCACCCACCATTGGGCAAAATGTTCATGGGATTAATGGAAGTCGTCATTGGTGCGAATGACAAGATAGACAAGCATAAATTCCTCGAAACAGATCATATTGATGGCGCAGATGTGCCACCGGAAACTAAATTCACAGGTTATCGATGGCCGTCTGTGGTGCTTATGGCTGTGTCAGTACTATTTTTCTACGGTATTTTACGGCGCATAACCCAAAACAACCTCCTCGCGTTTTTATTCAGCAGCTTTATTATTTTTGATAACGCATTGGTCATACAAGCACGGGCCGCGATGCTGGAAGGTATCCAAATCTTCTTTTTATTAGCTGCCATTTATTACTTTGTAAGAACAGTGACCAAAGGCACACCGATTCTTATAAGAGATTATGCAATTTTGGGCGTGATAATCGGCTTGGGCATTATGGTTAAAGTGACCAGTGCAATCGAATTATTATTATTTGTCATGCTGTTTGGCGTAGATCAGTGGCGCAACATTCAAGCGTTTGATTATCACGAAGTCATCAAACGACTGGTTGTTACAGTACCTGCTGCAGTAGTTCCTGTTGCACTGGTATTTTTATGTGTATTTTACATACACATTGGCATGGGCACCAAAGTCATTGCTGGCCATACCTACAAAGCATCACCAGAATATTTGCAAGCAATACAACGCGGAGACACATGGAGCCTGTCAACGTTCAGTATCGGTTTGCGCGATAACATGAAATATATGAGCGAATATGCCGACGGTGTACCCAGACTGGACGAATGCAAGGCTGATGAAAATGGTAGCTTTGCCGTGGACTGGATAGTCGGTAAAAAGACCATCAACTACCGCTGGGACAAAGATACTATTGATGGCAAGGTGCAAGTTAAATACATGAACATTGTCGCAAACCCGATTATTTGGTTTAGCGTGGTGGCCGGTATTGTATTAAGCCTCGGATTAATCATGAGTAAATTTATTTACGGTAAGCAAGAAAAAGATACGCCTTTGTTCTATTGGATTTGCGCTTTCACTTCTCTCTACCTATGTTACATGTTGACGATTATACAAATCGAAAGGGTGATGTATCTCTACCATTATTTATTGCCACTCACATTCGGCTCTATAAATGTTGCGCTGATATTCACTTACATTTATCGCGAAGATATTCTCGCCAACAAAAAACACGTTTGGATTAATTTGGGTTTGTACACAGCCTTGGTTATTGCGGTATTTGCATTCTTCTCACCTTTTACCTATGGGATTCAGATGACAGAAGATCAATTCGAAATGCGCAATTGGTTTAGCTTCTGGAAATTACAGGTGGTGCAATAATGAATACCATTCCATTTAATAAAAACATCGTATTTTCCGTGGTGCTCGCAGTTATCACTTTTGCGATTATCAATCGTATAGTTCCGCCCCATGTCAGCCATGTTTTTGATGTAGTTATTAGTAAAAATCGTTCGGGCATTGCGTCGATTACTCAAGCGCGCGATATCGAGATGTCCAAAACAGTTAAGATTGATCGCATTAATCTCGCTGAAAAAAGTCGTTTCCGCCATCCAAAACTTGGCGATATTGGTTACGCCAACGATTTTTTTGTGGATATAAATGCGCCCTTTACGGTTAAACGCGCCGGTGAGTATGTGTTTTTTCTCAGCAGTGATGACGGATTTTCTTTTAGCATTGATGATAAAAAATTGTGCGAATTTGCGGCCGACCGACCACTCAGTACTGACCCGTGCCGTGTAACCCTGACTGAAGGTGAGCACACATTTAAACTGGTTTACTTCCAAGGCGGTGGCAATGCGGGTTTGACAATGAGCTACACATTCGCAACTGATGGCAAGCAATACTTGGCTGGCGACGATTCAAAATACATTTCCTTCTCAAAGAAATAATTTTATGTGGCCACAAAAAAACCGGATGCTGGCAGTCAGCATCCGGTTTTTTTATTGTGAGAATTTATACTGATCTCATACCACGGCAAGCCGGATAGGTCGAACAAATCCAAAACATTTTCCCAGCATTCACGCCATTTTTTGCTTTTCGTTTTAACATCACCGCCGAACAATCCGGGCAGAATTTTAATTCGATACCATTTTCAGTTTTTTCTTCTTTTTCTACATTTTTTTCTTTTTCTACTATTTTCTCTCGCGCTGCCGGCTCTTTTTTTTCTGCCACAGGCTCTGTTGGTCTTATTTCCAAGGCATCGGATGTTGTGGCTTCGCGTGTTTCATCTAAACCATTTTTAGTGGTCGTTTGATTTACCGCTTGGGAAATTTTTTCTCTCACCACCTCTATATCATAATCACTTTGGCTGCGAAAAATCACGACAGGCAATCGCGCACTTTCACAGGCGTTAGACAAAAATAAAGGTAGGGATTCGTCTAGAGTGATGACACATGCGGGCGCGAGCGTTTGCTTATCGCAAAAGATGAAATCGAACTGTTTGCCCGCCATATTCTTTAACGCAATTTGAGAAGCTAATGAATTGCCAGTGGATATAACTTCCAAAACGTCAGCAGCATTGATATTCGTTAAAAAGTTGTATCTATTTACTGCGACGGCTTCCAGAGCGCTATAGAAATTTTTTCGTGCGGCATTTAATACCGAATCTTTTCCTTTATACGAAATTTTTTCAGCCATAGCCGGAGCAGGTGCCGCGAGCAGGGTCTGCGGATTAGCATCTGCAACGGGAGGTAATTCTGGCGCAGTCCATTCCTCAAGGTTAAATTTCTCCTCAAACTTATATTTATCTTTTATTTTTTTATCGACAATATAAAAAGCTACACCTATTGCGACCAAAATAAGTACTAACCAGAGCATCTATTCTTTACCTCTTGACAATAAATTGATGCAAAATTATTTCAAAACAGGGTTCAATACCGGGCGTTGCATTTCAAAACGATCATGGGTTTTTGAATACCAATTACCACCTAATTTACCGATGGTGTTTAATAAATCCGGTGCTATGTGTCCATCTACCAGCACAGTTTCATTCACATAAATACTGATCACATCCAATAACATCACATGGCCGCCCATGGGTAATGATGAGATCTCCAATACTTCACGTAATTTACATTCGAACCTAACATTAGCAGCCTTCACTCCGTCGGGCTTTACCCGAAAACTGGGTGTACTCTCAATGTCCAATGCCAGAAACTCACTGACATCAGGCGGGTAGTCTCCACAACTCGCATTCATTATCTCAGCGAGATCTTCGCTCACGATATTAACCACGCATTCTCTCGTAGCACGCAGGTTCGTCAAGGTGTCTTTAGCCGCGTGATCGCGTGGATTGACCTGAGTAACCGAAAGCACAGGTGGATTACAGCTGGCGACGGTAAAAAAGGAATAGGGCGCGAGATTGAGAATACCAGCCTGACTCAAGGTGCTTATCCATGCGATAGGCCTGGGAGTGATACTGTCTACCATAAGCCGATAACAATGCTGAGTATTTAGTAAGAGCGGATCCAAATTCATATTTATAAGCCGAATCAGAAAATGCGACCTTAACCCACCCGTTGACTGAATCCAACTTTTTCACGAATGTTACAACATAACACTTGCGCCTTGAGCTGAACTTTATTAGATTGCGGCCCATGTTCTCATCTATCCGCCAATCTCCGACACGACTTCGCCTGTGGCTCATTGCTACGGCAGCCGTTCTGCTATTGACGTCGATACTTGAAGCGGGCCACGGCCATGGCGTGTTTAGCGCGTCAGATGACAACTGCATTCTCTGCCAACACTCCGTTGCGCTGGATAAAACGCTTAGCCAAGCCATTTCAATTGTAGTTCCAGTATTGCTGATGGTTTTCGCCATTAGCCGCATTAATCCATTTATTCCCGCCACTAGCATCCGCGCTATCCACATTCGCGCCCCACCTGCTCAACTCCACACCCGTTAATACTCAGATCTTTTTTAGTCGCGCCTGATTAGGTGCGTCTGCGTCTTGTTGTGGAGTTTTTATGAAGTCTTTTTCAAAACACTATCTTGCGGTAGTTATTGCTGCTGCCTGCCCTTTTGTTTCTGCCCTTGCTGATTCCATTGATACCGATGAAGTTGTCGTCACTGCATCGCCCCTTGTAAAAAATATTGAGTCCGTCAACAAACCCGTCAATCTATTGAGCGGAGATGATTTAAAAAATGCCTCGGCGGCAACGCTGGGCGAAACCCTGAACGGACAACTCGGCGTTAGCTCTGCCAGTTTTGGCCCAGGTGTAGGCTTACCGATTATTCGTGGACAAAGCGATAACCGCGTAAAAGTCATGCAAGACAGTGTGGGCTCAATGGACGCGTCCACTGCAAGTCCTGATCATGCGGTTACACTCGAGCCCCTGCTCGCCACGAAAATTGAAGTTCTGCGCGGCCCGGCGGCTTTGCGTTACGGAAGTGGCGCTATTGGCGGCGTCGTTAATGTGCTGGATAACCGCATTCCGAGCGAACTACCGGAAAACATTTTTGGCGGTGTTGAGTTGCGAAATTCAAGCGTTAATGATGAGACGGTTGGAGTGGCGAGCCTGAACGCCGCCGCAGGTAATTTTGCGTTTCATCTCGACGGCGTAAAACGCGACAGCGATGACATGGAAATTCCGGGTTATGCTGAAAAAAATCCTGAGGATCTCAGCACCGTAACTAAAGGGATTGTGCAGAATACCGATGCGGAATCTAAAAGCGGAACTTTCGGAGTTTCTTATATTGATGATAAAGATTTTATCGGTATTAGCCTTAACAAGTTGGATAACAATTATGGTGTTCCACCGGATGGCGATGAATTGGTGCGCATTGATATGCACCAAACGCGCTATGACCTAAAAGGCGAAATAAATAATCCGTTTAATAGTGTCCAGAAAATTTCCGCACACATTGGTCATGCGGATTATGAACATACGGAAATAGAAAACGGTGAGCCGGGCACAAAATTTACGAATGATGCTTACGAAGGACGTGTTGAATTAATTCACAACCCGGTTGAATTATTCAATCAGGTTTGGAATGGAGCCGTAGGGTTACAGGTAGCGCAAAGTACGTTTGCCGCTTTAGGTGAAGAAGCATTTATTCCGAAATCAGACATCAGGAGCATGGGAATTTTTATTGTGGAAGAAACAAAACACAATAACTGGACTTATGAACTGGGCGCCCGCGCTGATTCACAAAAAATAACACCTGACAGTGAGCCTGACTCAGGTCCATCCAACGGATCTATTCAACATGAAAGTATTAACTTATCCGCTGCCACTACCTGGCATTTTACACAAGATCAACAATTCAGCCTGGGTGTTGCACAGTCACAACGAGCACCCAGCGTGGAAGAATTATTAGCTAACGGGCCCCATCCTGCGACCGGCAGTTTTTTGATTGGCGATGAAAATCTTAACGAGGAAGTCAGCACGAATATCGAATTGGGCTATCACTGGCACCATGATAATTTTCAGCTTTCTACCAATATTTTCTATAACCACATAAAGGATTTTATTTTTACTGAAAACTTGAATGATATTATTGATGAGCTCGACGCTTACGCATACACCCAGGCAAAAGCGACCTTCAAAGGTTTTGAAACTGAATTAAAAATTCCTTTTGCGCAATTCTGGAATCTACGCGTGTTCACTGATCAGGTTCGCGCTACGCTGGATGATGGCGGTGATTTACCGCGCATCACGCCTATGCGTTTTGGTAGCTCTTTGGATGTTGAATTTAATCAATGGCGTGCAAACCTTAGCGCAGTACATTCTGCAAAACAAAATCATCCCGGTGATAACGAAGAAGAAACTGGTTCTTACAATCGGTTAGATGCGCGATTGGATTACAGCTTTAAAAATGGCGATACAAATTACACATTATTTTTGAAGGCTAACAATTTAACCAATGAGGAAATTCGCAACGCGTCATCCTATTTACGCGATATTGCACCTGAGGCAGGTAGAAATATTCAAGCGGGTATTAGAGTGAATTTTTAGGCAAAAAAAAGCCGATGCATGCATCGGCTTTTTATCGCGGTATTTTTTATTGTAATTTTTGTAACTTCGCTTTTGCTCGCTCGCCCGCTTCTCCACCACCAGACATAACCTGTTGGTAATAAGCTGCAGCAGTATTGCGGTCACCTTTGGTGAGCGCAATATCACCCAGCTCTTCGCTGGCCTCTTGCGTGGGCAGCAACCGCTGGCTAGCTATCAGATCACGTTCTGCCAAACCGCTATTACCCAATTCTTTGTAAGCCATACCACGATAAATATAGGGGCGGAAGAAGTTTGGATTTGTGCTAATGGATTTGTCCAATGCGGTAATCGCTTCTTTATTTTTATCTTGCTGAAGCAAAAGTTGGCCTTTTAACTCCCAAAATAAGTTTTCCTTCGGCTGCTGTTGAATAGAACTATCCACCAGCGAAAGCGCTTTGTCATATTGTTTGGCTTTCGCTGATTTCATGGATTCTTGATAATTTTTGTAAGCATCTTTGTCTCTTATCAATTGACTCAATGCGCGCTGGAAAGCTTCTTTGTTGCGAGCACCGCCTTTAGGATATTTGGCCGCTTCTGCTTTGTTGGCCGTTACGCGGTCTTGAGACGCGGGGTGGCTTGCAAATAATCCGTCAACCCAACCAGGCTCTTTGTTGTCCTTCATGCGTACAAATAATTGCTGCAGCTCAACCGCAGCTTGCGGGTCATAACCCGCTTTAACCATATATTTTATGCCGTAAACATCGGCCTCGGTTTCATGATCGCGAGAGTATTTTGAGTTCCAGGCTGTCGCACCTACAGTGAGTGCACCCACAGTAAGGCCACCGTATTCCGGCTTTTTGGTAGCTACAACAACTCCTGCTAATAAAGCGCCCGCACCAACCACCATTTGTTGCGATTTTGCACTCGCGCCATGGCGCGCGGCGGCATGGACAATTTCGTGGCCCATCACGGCCGCCAATTGAGCCTCATCTTCCAGCTCAATTAACAATCCCCGGTTAATGGCCAATTTACCCCCGGGCATCGCCCAAGCATTTGGAACATCATTGTTGAGCACCACAAATTCATAGGGCAGGTTAGGTGAGTCGCTCACTGCAGCCAGCTTTTTACTGACTTGGGAAACATAAGCCGTAAGCCCTGGGTCAACTACATACTGCCCACCCTGGGATTGTTGACTCGGGATGTAATTCTGCTTTCCTACCTCAATATCTTGAGCCACGGAATCAAAAATCATTTCTTTCTTGCCTGTCACCGGGTTCACAGCGCAGCCAACAAGGCTCGTCGCCAGCAGTAGGCCAAGGCTAAATCGTATAAGGTGTTTCATGGTTCCTCCTATGTTGAGTACTTAACTCGGATATAATGCCACACATCCACAGCGAAACTACGTTAACTAACTGACCTTTATAGGATGTGCAAAATGCGCACATACGCACGAGACCATCGATGAAAGCTTTGCAAGTTATTGAACTCTTTGCCGGTTTAGGCGCAAACGGCAAACCCATTGTAGAAAAAATGCATGTGCGCGAATTGGAATCCGGCCAATTACAATTGGTGAAATCACCCGCATTTGTTAAAGGACTGGCGAGCGGTGATGTGATTCGCTGCGATGTACCCAATCAGGAATTCGAAATCGTACAACGCGGAGGTAACTTGAGCGTGCGAGTCTTTAGTCGCGATGATATAGCGACATTGGCGGATACACTCACACCCGAAATAGAAAAACTGGGCGGCGATCTGGATGTAGAAACACCACGCATGCTGGTGTATTCCATTCACGTCAGCTGCGGCTTCACCGTTATTGAAGAACTGCTCAATCAGGCCGTCGGAAGAGATGGCCGCAGCGCATGGATGTACGGCAACGTCTACGATCCCATTGATGGACAAACCCCTTTGAACTGGTGGCAAGATTTATTGAAACCAGAATAGTTTTTTCTCACACCTTTGAATTAGATAAGTATGTTGTTATTGGTTTCCTCCGCTAAAACGCTCGACTTTGCCACACCCGCACCCACGCTAGAGTTTACCCAAGCGGAGTTTCTTAAACAGTCCAAACAGCTCATTGGTGAACTGCGCGCGCTCAAACCACAGGATATTTCTGCACTCATGAATATCAGTGACAAATTGGGCGAATTGAATTTTGAGCGTTTTGCTAAATGGAAAACACCTTTCAAAACAACCAATGCCAAACAAGCACTTTTTGCTTTTCAAGGCGATGTCTATATGGGCATGCAAGCAAATACTTTTTCTGCAAACGATATTGAATTTGCACAGCAGCATTTGCGTATTCTGTCTGGCCTTTATGGATTATTGCGCCCACTGGATTTAATACAGCCTTACAGGTTGGAAATGGGAACTGGTTTTATAAATTCGCGCGGTAAAAACCTTTACCAATTTTGGGGCGATAGCATTACCAAAACAATCAACAAGCAATTGAAAGAACTAAATTCCTCAGCAGTGATTAACCTTGCCTCGAATGAATATTTCAGCGCGGTTCAACCTAAATCATTGAATGCAACAATCGTTACACCTGTGTTTAAAGATAAAAAAAATGATAACTATAAAATCATTAGTTTTTTCGCCAAAAAAGCACGGGGAATGATGAGCGCTTACATTATTAAAAACCGTCTTCGTAGTCCGGAAGCCATAAAAAACTTTAACCTGGGTGGCTACAATTTCAATCCTGATATGTCCCGCCAGGCTGAGTGGGTATTCACCCGAGAAGAGCAAAACGAGAAATCCACATAAAACATAGCGATGAGCTAGAACCTCGCTAATCTTTCTTTATATTCCACAAATATCGGCTAAGCTTTCTTTATTAAAAAAATAATTCTTAGAAGCTAGTTGCATTAATATCGCCAGAACCATAAAGTTTCACCGTTGATTTTATGCGCCACCCAAGCCTTCCACACAGCAAAATATATTTATAAAAAGCAGGAAGAATATGACCATCAGCAACCACTTTCTGCTGCATGCAGTGGGGTGTATGAGCCAGGTAACTCCCATATCCTACCGTCGAATCTTCAATGGTTATGGCATCTATCACGAAGGTGTACAATTTGCGATTATAGTCAATGACCGGCTTTACTTTCGTGCCGACGCTCATTCCCGCCATCTCTACCTTGCGAAACACATGAATGCCTTTTTACCCGCTAGCGTCTCGACCAGTGATTCTAATTTTTTTCAATTACCTGATGAAGTACTTTCCCAGCCTGCTGAACTGATTTTTTGGATGCGCATAGCAGTGGAAGCCGCGCAAGGTAATTACTCGTTGAATGACGACGAGGCAAACATTGGCGTGCCCGTTAGACATCTTAAAATCCGTTAAACATCACACCTTATATGCACTCAAACGTGCAACAAAAGCAATTTTGGCAATCTGAGCTAGGCTGAAGAAATATTAATATGGATTCAGCTCATGGCCCTAAAAGTTTTAGTTGTGGATGATGCTACTTTCATACGTGACATGATCAAAAAACAACTACGCGACCGCATTCCTGGCATTGAAATTTTTGATGCCAATGACGGCGCGCGTGCGCTTGCGCTATTTAAGCAAAATGATATAGATATTATTTTGTCAGATTGGGAAATGCCCATCATGACAGGCGAAGAATTACTACGGAATGTGCGGGCAATTTCCGGCCGTGAAAATACACCTTTTGTGATGATTAGTAGTCGCGGGGACCGTGATCATATAGTCAAGGCAATTCACTCTGGAGTATCCGATTACCTGAGTAAACCTTTTACTCCCGAGGAGCTGCTGAAAAAAGTTTATAAACAGCTTAAAGTCATTGGCAAATTGCCTGCTGCTGCCACTCCACGTGCGGCGACTCAGGGAATTGCAGCAGCATCTGTGAGTGTACTCACAGGTAGTACACGGCTGGATACGGCAAAACCGTTGGCAAACCTTAACAGTTCAGCTTCGCTGTTAACGACGCCCTCTCCAATGAGAGCCAAACCATCACCTATAGCAACAACTAAACCCGTCTCGAGAGCTCAAGCAAATTTGCGCTTTTCCGATAACCGGATTTTCACCTGCGTGATTCGCGAGATGTCATTACAGCAATTGAGTGGCAGCTTACATCGCACCGACAACTTGCCTGGGCTATTTGAGCAAGCTGTGGTAGATATAGATATGGGCGCGGAAAATGGTTTAGCGAGGGTAAATGGCTATGTACACAGCATTATGGCGGGTGAGAGCAAACCAGATTCTAATACCGTAAAAATGATTATTCGCTTTGTTGATAACGACGCAGAAAAATTCGAAGTCTTATCGAAATTTATTGCTCAAATGTAATTGCGAATGACCCGCCCATCAAACAGAAATTATTGGATTCTTCTAGCAAAGACTCTCCTAATGGCGCAAAAAACATCATTGATTGATAACGACAACAATAAACTAGATTTTGGCGCGTGCGACCGATACAGATAGCAAATTTTATAATTACTAAAGTCATCTTCTTCCATATTTTGCGCAATATAACAAGTTTAAATCCCTCTATTTTAATTATGACTATGGCGGCTTGTGCAGCATTTTTATAACCTAGGTCGGCAAGTGAGTCGCTTCCATTTGCATCGCCAGTCATCTTTATTAATCATTGAGGATTTTTTTATGCAATCATCTCGTGTACAACTCGCCTACAATGCCAACGCTAAAATCAGCAGATTACCTATCAATTTCACCCAACCAAAAACTTATCATCAAAAATTTGAAACCTCTTTAAAGCATTCAAATGCAACGCAAAATGTGTATTTTTCAAATTTCTTTGAATGGCAAGGTTCCGCCAGGGAGCGTTGGTTCTACGAATGTATTTCCAGCGACATGCTTCAGGATCAAGGTGTATTTATTACGAAGCAGGCCCACAACAACTTCATTCGCGAAGCATTCCCTTTTCAAACCGTTCACTGTGAACTTAACTCGTTTGACATCCAGAAGTGTTCGTTCTATTTACTGTTTCGCTTTTACATTGACGGTGAATTGGCATCGTCTGGCTACCAGCAAATTGTTTTTGCAAACAAGGACAAGCGTATTGCAAGACTGCCAGAAGGAGTGCTGAAAAAAATCAAAAGTTTTGAATGTGACTATGATAGATTAACAGACTAGACTAATAGTGTGGGTGGCTGCATACGCTGCCGCCCATACTTATATAGCATTCATAAATATATATAATTTCGCTTAAAGCATCTTAAAATACGGTTTATTTTTAGAGCCCTTTGAGATTATCATGAGTTTAATAGTTGCGCTGCTTGTTATAACATCGTTTAACATCAGCTACAGACTTCCTAAAAAAATAAATTTGTTCTCAACCGAACTTTATACACACAAACTTTATACCCTAATAGGATGTTAAGTTGAAATCCAAAATTCCACTTTGTTTTTATCCGACGCAAGTTGTATTTGTCGACGATAACGCCGATTTTCTGGCGACTCTCTCTATGGCTTTTTCAAAGCAATTTAACGTGAAGTTATTTACCGATACCGACTTAGCACTTAAATATATAAATGACCATCAACGCGATAGTCATTTGATTGAGAATAATGAAAAGCCCAAACCTCAAGGGGAGTCAGAAGTGTGGGTAAAGCAGGTCCTCACACGCCAAAATCTCAAACGATTCGATGAAATGAGGATTAAGGAAGTCTCTGTACTAGTTGTGGATTATTCAATGCCATCCATGAACGGTATTGAATTTTGTGAAAAAGTACTAAATTCTTCCATCAAGCGAATTCTTTTGACCGGTTATGCAACATCGACAGATGCAGTAAACGCATTTAACAATAATACCATTCATTATTATTTGAAAAAGAATGACGAAAATATGCTTCAACAATTAGAAGCCACTATTAATCAATTGCAGCATGCTTATTTTAATGAATTGTCGAGCAGTATAAAGGCGGAAGCTATAGATAGCGGAACACCTTTTTTTGCCGATCCACAATTGGCCAGGTATTTTCAAACAACCTGCGAATCATTAGGCGTAACGGAATATTATTACCTTACTAACCCTTCTCGTTTTGCGCTGCGCACCCTTAGTCAAAATAAATTCTTGTGCGTGATTTACACTGAAGAAGATCTTGCAGAACATTTGCAAGTGCTCACCGAAGAAAATGCACCGAAGGAACTTTGTTCGGCACTGAAGTCGCACGAATTTATTCCGTATTTTCAGTCGGCGGATGGTTTTTATGAACCCACAATTGTAAATCCTATGGCGCAAATTTATCCTGCCACTCACGTTCAGGGGCAAGTTAATTATTATTGTGCAATTATTGCAGGTCAACCTGAAACAATTACCACCTCCATAAAGACAAGCACCAGCTTATTCCACTGAAACCCCTATATTTATAGTGTTTTCTTAGCGTGACTTGAAACTCAGAGTAAATAGAGTGTAGTCACCCTGTTTTGATTCGCAGGTGATAGTGCCTCCGAAAGATTCCATTACATTTCGACAAAACGCCAAACCAACTCCGGAATTTACACCGCGATTTTTAGTCGTAAAAAAGCGATCAAAGATATGCGGTAACACATCGCTATGTATGCCCTCACCATCATCTAAAAATTCTACGCGGTTACCTTTCTCATCTGAAATTATTGAAATTTTTATACAACCGAGATCCGTATTCTTTAAAGCGTCCAGCGAATTGTTCATTAAATTTATTAACACAAATATTAAAAATTCTTTTGAAGCCAGTACAATAAAATCTGATTCGACATCAACATACACAATCTTTTTTAAGTCACTTTTATAAGGAACACGACTGACCGCCAACTCAACACACTCTTTCATTGAAAAATGTTTAAAATCTTTCTCATTCAAATAATCTGCGGTTGTTAGTGCCATTAACATATCAATTGCATGATTCGCATTGATAACCTCTTTTTCAAGAATTCTCGCCGAGTTACTTAAGTGCTCCAGCACATATTCATCAATGTTACTGGTAATAACTCCAGCATCTTTTGCGGCTTTGTATCCAAGAATTAATTCTGGAAGGTAGTCATGTAAGACCTTTGCCTGAATTCGTAAGGTCGCCAAAGGCGTGCGCATTTCGTGCGCCAAACTAGCTGCCATCATGCGCGAGTCATCCATAGCATGGTATTTAACCGTTGCTAGCGCAATCAAACCGAGACCAACCGCTATAAACACTACTCCTGGGGGATAGAAATCTATGCCGTAGTTGCATAAATAATCGACAGCAGACAGAGAGAAAAGCAGCAAAGCAACATTACAATATTGCAGCTTGGTCTTTTCTCCCGCCTGAACTATTTTTTGCTTTTGATATGAAATGTAAAGACCATAGATAACGACGGTCGTAGTTTGTAGCACATGCAAGAAATGAAATAGCCCAGCTTTCGGATAAAAGCCCCACGCATAATGATAATGACCGTTGATAATCAAGTTAGTGGTCACATGGGTAGCAGCCAGGAAGACAGATACCATGTAAGAAATGTACACCTTTTTCTTAACATCCTGACGTCCAGTAATTTCCGCGAGAAAATGAAATAAACTTGTCGGTAAAAATAAAATGAGTAACCACCCCAAATTTATAAGCATTTGCGCCAGTTTTTCATCGGTGATTTGAAACAGAATTGCCCACAAAAATTGCCAGAAAAAAGTCGTGATGCAGAGAATTAAAAACGCAGTGGTAACGCGATTGAGACCTTTGGAATTAACAACATACATACCAAATGCTAAAAATAAAATTGCTACTATCGCGGGAAGTACGGAATACATAATGATGGGGCTTCCAGCAAAATTATTATCAATTAAATGAATTTAACAAAGCAGATAACTAGATCTCTAAGCCCAATTTCGGCAACCATAGCGTTTATACACCAGTTTGCTCTGCATCCCGTGATGCACGAACAATTATTCAACAAATCAAATGATTAACAATTTAGCACTTCACAACACATAAAAACACTGTGCTTTAGAAGAAGACAGGAATCAAACTTAGATGGGTTATCGGAAGGGGGGAAGAAAAAATTACTGAGCCGAACCAGCGGTTGTTTATGCGCCAAAAAATTCCCTGCCTGGAGCTGCCTACAACACTAACTTTCAAAAGCTCAGATTACCGCCAGGTGTAAATATAGTTTGCAGTTCGGTGCAAACTATATCTACAACCTGCTACAACCTTAGGTTGTATAGTTAATCAATTAACAATCAGTCACTACGCACGGTTTGATTACGTACAAACTACGCATAGTCTCTGAATAATTTCCGGAATGCACTGGGAGATAACCCTGTCCATCGTTTAAAGGCGTTTGTAAAACTGGTTCTATCAGAGAAATAAAGCGCTCTGGAAACAAGATCTACACTCATCCCGTCATTGATTAAATATTTAATAGCATAGTGAAAACGAACATCGTCGCGCAGCTGGGCAAAATTCGTATCTTGTTCCTGCAAGCGCCGCTGTAGTGTGCGTTTGGTGAGCCCTATGTCTGCTGCAATTTGCTCAACGGACAAATCTGCGTGTCCCACACGCAAATGCAGCGCATTGACCACACGACGAGACACACCCTCACAATGAGGAATTCTTGCTAGGGATAAATATTCCTCGTAAGAACGAATATATAGCTGGCTAAACTCACCATCGGTAATGGTGTTGTCGTTATTGTAATTGCGTTGTAGCTGAATCATCTAAGCCGCTCCTTACGCGATTAGGCATTATGTTTTTGAAGTTAATTAGAGATGTCCCTTTTTATTGATACCATATCACAAGAAACTCCTCGTCCTGATTAAGACTATATCACAATCATAATCAATGAATATTAATGATGACATATTGAAGTGAACAAACTGGCGCATAAACGCTCATTACTTTATGTCCTTTAATTTTTGCACTATAGCAGTTGGTTTTTTAATAACTATTAATAGAATTTTTTAAAAAAACTAAATTTTTTAAAAATTCGCATGAGCATTTTTCTAATTTTTTATTAAAATCAACTAACTAGTTTTATGCTTAATGAAACATAAAAATATTGATTGGAGAAACTCCAGCCTCTTTATAAATTATTTTAATGTTATAACTTCAATTATCTGACTGAAAAAAGCATTTAAAATTTTATCCATGTCGTCTAAAATTGCTTTAATGGCAGGTAGATTTGCATGCCGAAAATTTTCCTGAATTTTTAGCCTAAAGAAATTTTTAATTCCTGTTAGATTGCGAAAAAATAACTGCTATTCGCAAGTGCAGGGCTCAGAAACAGATCGTGTATTTATTGTTAATTAACTATTGGCCGCTTCAATCTCTTCGCTGACAATCAACCAGCTTTCCTCCGCCGCACCTAATTCTTGTTGAAACTTGGCTTGTTCCATAAGGAGCTGCTGCAAATTAGCTTTGTTTTTATCGTCATAAATACTGCTATCGCCCAGTTGATTTTCAATATCAGCCAATTTGGTTTGGAGTTTTTCCATTTGTGTTTCGAGATTTTTTAATTTATTAGTAAGCGGTTTTAATTGCTGACGCTGCGCGGCGGATTGCTGACGCTGAGCTTTCTTATCTACCTTGTTATCACTATTTTCAGGAGTGTATTTTTCTTCTTTTGCAATCTGGGTTTGGCGCTGTTGAAGCAGCCACTTGTAGTAATCATCCAGATCACCGTCAAACTCATTAACCGTGCCATCAGCAACTAACAGAAATTCGTTTACCGTGTTACGTAATAGATGGCGATCATGAGAGACAATAATCACTGCGCCCTCAAAATCCTGCAGCGCCATAGTAAGTGCCTGGCGCATCTCCAAATCCAAATGGTTGGTAGGTTCATCGAGCAATAATACGTTAGGTTTTTCCCAGGCAATAATCGCAAGTGCTAACCGCGCTTTTTCACCACCGGAAAAATGTGTGATGGGTTCAAACGCGCGTTCGCCATGGAAATCAAAACTCCCAAGAAAATCACGAACTTCCTGTTCACGTGCTGAAGGTGCCATGCGTTGGATGTGCAGCGCAGCAGATGCATTTATATCAAGCGCCTCCAATTGATGTTGAGCAAAATAGCCCAACTTAAAATGTTCGCCATTAGTACGCTCACCACAAATTAATGGCAGAGAACCCGCAAGCGTTTTTACCAAGCTGGATTTTCCCGCTCCATTTGGGCCAAGCAAACCTATACGTGTTTCGGCACGAATAGCCAAATTAACTTTTTCTAGAATCCGCTTATCGCCGTAACCAATGTCAGCTTGTGAAATATTTACTAGGGGTACAGATATTTTTTCAGAACATTTGAACGTAAAGGTAAATGGTGAATCCACATGCGCAGCGGAAATTTTTTCCATGCGCTCCAATTCTTTGATGCGACTTTGTGCTTGGCGTGCTTTGGTTGCCTGTGCACGGAATCGTCGAATGTAATTTTCAACATGTGCAATGCGCTCCTGCTGCTTTTCATAACTGGCTTGTTGTTGCGCTAATTTTTCAGCACGCTGACGCTCAAATGCAGAATAGTTTCCGCTATAGTTGTCGAGTTTTTGTCGCTCAATATTTACGATGCGATCAACAATGTTATCCAGGAAGTCGCGATCATGAGAAATAATAATTAAGGTGCCCTCATAACGCTTCAGCCATTCTTCTAACCACAAGGTTGCATCCAAATCCAGATGGTTGGTAGGCTCATCGAGCAGCAGTAAATCTGACGGACACATTAAGGCCTGCGCAAGATTCAAACGTATACGCCAACCACCTGAGAAATCCGTAACCGGTCGATTCGCATCTGTTGCTAGAAAACCCAACCCGCTCAATAATTGTTGCGCTCGTGCTGGTGCTGAATAGGCGTGAATGTTTTCCATTTCACCGTATAACTTCGCGAGTCTCTCACCGTCATGTTCACAAGTAATTTCATGCTCAAGGCGACGCAACTCGCTATCACCGTCCAATACATATTCCAGCGCACTGCGGCTTGTGTGGCCAACTTCCTGCGCCATGTGCGCCATGCGCCATTGCTTGGGAATATCCAGCGAACCAGTGTCGCTAGCGAGTTTACCCAGTAGCATTTGAAATAGCGTGGATTTACCGCAGCCATTGGCGCCAATAAGGCCCACCTTCTGACCGGGGTAAATAGTGAGATCAGCAGATTCCAATAGAAATTTGGGGCCGCGTTGAAGTGAGATATTTTGTAATTGAATCATGGCGCGCATTCTAGCAGACTGCACACGAGCGAACAGACCTAAATCTATAATGCCCGCGCATTTCTAACATCAGGTTTTACGATTGTGGATCTTATAAACACAAACTTTACAAGCACATCAGACTCACACGAATCATTGTGGCGTTTTGCGCTGGCCCTCTATGCCAGACAAGGCATAGCTGAGACCTGCCTGCAGCTACAAGATGAGCGCAAGGTAAATGTCTGTTTGTTGATTGGGTTGCATTGGCTGGATATCAGAGGATGTGTTTTATCTACCGCAGATCTGACGGATTTAACTGAGCATACGCATAAATGGGCTCAAGAAATCATCGAGCAGCTACGAGCATTGCGGCGCACGCTTAAAAAGTCTTTCGATAATTTTCCAAGCGATGAACTGCAGGAACAAGTGCGCGGGTTAATTAAGCAGGCGGAATTATTGGCGGAGAAAAAATTGCTGGTAGAAATCGCGCGTTGGTCCACAACAATTTCAGTTAGTGAGGGCTCAGTCAGTAACTCCAATATTGAGCGATATCTTACTAGCTTGGGAATTGACGAAATTTTTATAGAATCCGTAATACAAAAATTAACTAAACAATAATTTCACTCCCGATAATTATCGGGAGTGAAATATAAACCGCATTTATTTATCCAGATCTTGATGTTCAACGCCCAGATCAGATTGATTGGACTCTGGCTCCGTTACAGCATCTACATTCGATTCCACCGAAACGTCAGATGTCACTGGAGTCTCTATCGATGTTCTTTCCGGCGACTTTATTTCACTGGCCTCTTCCTGCACGGATATTTCAGGAGCGGTTGGCGCAACATCTTCTTTCACTTCAAGAACAACTTTTTTGGCCGGCGCTTTTTTCGCTACTGGTTTTTTAGCAGGTGCGTCCTTGGTTGCTATAGCTGCCGATTTTTTGGCTGCCGTTTTCTTAACAGCAGGTTTTGATTCTTGCGGCACACTCACAGAAACCTGTTCAGCTTCATTATTTTTTTCAGATTTCTTATTGGCTTTGGCAGTTTTTTTGGCAAGCTTCTTATCTTCTTTTAACACATCTTTTTCTTTCCGGGTGAATTTTATTTTTTTGCCTAGCGATTTTCCAGCGAGAACTTTATTCACTTTTTTGGAAAATTTTTCAGATGCTTTTTGTTGCTCATTTAATGCGTCATAAACTTCAAATGCCGCAGTGAGTTTAATATCTAACTCTTCTGCGCTTGCCTGTGCAGTTAATAAACGATTCTGTGCTGCCAATGTTCCAGTTCCTTTTGCAACCAAATCACGAACCTTGGTTCGCGCTTGCTCTGCTGCTTTTTGTGCAGCCAAGTACGCTTTTTCAGCGTTAGCAAATTGTTGTACACGGGCCTGTTGAAGCTGTGCGGTGACTTTGGCAATTTGCTGTTCAATGTCAGCAATTGACGTGCTGCTAATAGCCATAATGGATTCCTTTGAACGTAAAATTTAAATGAAATAACAACGGGTTAGTGTAGTTCGGTGAACTGCAAATGTGTATTACAACCCGGTGACAATTTAGATGCCTATTGGCAAACTCGTAACCCTGCTGGTCACCTTTATTACTATGGGTTATCCCGTAAATTTTCAAGAACTAAATGAAATCACAGCGGTCACATGGCGTCGGCTTGCTATAAATGTCTGCTAAGTTCAGTACTCTGCGCTAAAAAATGGGCAAAATACCGCACAATATTAATGTTTTGGTATACCATTGGCGCCCGTTAGGGCTGTAACACCGGTGATATTTCTGCAGGTTGCCCATCACGCGCTTGGCTTAGCTTATTTGGGCAAATATGAGCCAACATTCCTTTTCAAATGTAATCCACTAAGGTGCAAAATGATTAATAAGAAATTAGCAATAATTGGTTTGATGGCTTCTGCGGCCTTGGTTGTTGGCTGTAAAGAAGGAGCCAAGAAACAAGATGACAGCGCCAAACTCCAAACCTTGGAACAAAAGGCAAGCTATATCATTGGTCAAAACATGGGCAAGCAATTCAAACAAAGTGATTTCAATGTAGACACTGATTCGTTTGTATTAGCTATCAACGATGTTAAAGGCGGTGCTACAGCGCGTATTTCTGAGGAAGACGCTCAAAAAATCATGCAAGAACTGACCGATGGCTTGAAGAAGAAACAAGAAGAAAAAGCTAAGGAATTGAGTAAAACAAATAAAGCTGCTGGCGAAAAATTCCTTACTGAAAATAAAACCAAAGAAGGTGTTCAAACTACCGCTAGCGGTTTGCAATATAAAATCATTACCACAGGCACTGGTGTAAAACCAAAAGGTAACGATACCGTTAAAGTTCACTACGCAGGTAAACTGTTGGATGGTACTGAATTCGACAGCTCAATCAGTCGTGGTGAGCCGGTTGAATTCCCTGTAAACGGTGTAATTCCTGGATGGGTTGAAGCACTGCAGTTGATGCCTCAGGGTTCCAAATGGGAAGTTTATATTCCTTCTGATTTGGCCTACGGCGACGCTGGTCAAGGTCCAAGCATTCCACCAGCATCCACTTTGATTTTCACCATTGAATTGTTGGAAGTTAAAGCTGCAGCTCCAGAGCCAGCCCCTGCTGCTCCAGCAAAACCAGCTAAAAAATAAGTCGATAAAAACGCGACTTATAAAAAAACCCGCTTCGGCGGGTTTTTTTATGGGTACTAGATTTACATTTAAAACTTATCCGTTCACCAGATCTTTGTGAGACGTATGTAATACAGAAATCATCCGGTCTTCAGCACTAAAGCGAATTTCGAGCGTTTCGCCGAGACTGGAAAGATCCTGGTCCAGGCTACTAAGATCATCGGTTTCAAGATACTTATCGTTAAAGTCGAGCAACTTTTCGGTGGTGTTATCCACAATAGTAAAAAGGCGACCGGCTTCATGCAGAGCCTCTTCATCGTCAAACTCACGACCTTCTTTAATTAGTTGGTCATAGATTTCAAAATGACCGGCGGATACATAATCAACCAGGATCTGGCAAAAGTGTCGTAATTTATCGCCACGTGCACCTGCATTAGCTTGATCGGCGCCACCAATATCACAGTACTGCACCAGCATGTCTTGGCGTTCCTGTAACCAACGATCAATGATGATGCTAACACCACCCCAGCGCTCTTTAGCATTTTGACAATTTTCTAACATGCTCGGTTTCCTGATTACTACTGATTATCGGATTATGGCTTTGTGTTGCCACACACCTTGATGGCAATGATGTGCATTGCATAAATAGCTAAAGCCTTGACGACACAATAGGTCATCTTGCCGAGGGCTTCAACTGGCTTTTTGAATTTTTAGGCCACGAATCAATTGCCAAACATTAATTAACGCAAAACCCGCGAATGCGATAAGCGACCATTTCGGCAAACTTAACCCCAGAACTTTATCAACATGGGCACAGGTTCCGTCTCCTTGCAGCAAAAGTTTCATAGCCTCCAAAAAGGGGAAAACTTCAAACATATAAGCCAAGCCAGGCCCGCAGGCAGGCACTTGATCGGCGGGCAGACTCTGCAGCCAAACCTGATGTTGCGCGAAGTAGCCGCCACCTATCGCCGCTGCAAGCCCCAAGCCTGCGTAGATACAAATGCCTTTTCTTTGAGGATTATGGATTGCGGCAATCAGCCCCAAAATTCCTACAAGATTAAAGAAAGCACGCTGGGTAATACAAAGTGGGCAGGGCTCCAACTTCATGACATGTTCCATATAAACGCCACACAAAATGGTAAAAACACCGCCTAAAAATAACAACACATTGGTTTGGCGAATCGATGGAATCATGGTGGCCTCTATAATCCGGTTGGGGCGCTTATAGTAAGCAAAAAGATAAGGTGAGGGCCAGTTGTTTGCAACAAATCGTCTATGCTGTAGATAAACGTCGCTAGAATTCCGCTGGCAAGGCGACAACCCTATTAGTAAGTCGACAAATATCTGCGTGGAGTTTTCATGAAGTTGCTTTTCAAATTTGGCTTAGCCTTTAGTGTATTGCTAGGTAGTTTCATGGCGCCTCTCGCATTGGCGAGCGGCGGCGGAGAGTCCTTTAAAGAGGGCGTTAATTATATTGCGATTAAGCCGCCCCTGGTCGTAAATTACGGCGGACCTGGACGCGTTAAATATATTAAAGCCGAACTTTCTTTACGCACTGAGGACGCACACAGCGCGCAGGAAGTAACTCATCACATGCCATTAATTCGCGACACACTGATTATGTTGATCAGCAGTGTAACCGATGAACAAATGGCAAGCGGTGAAGGCAAAGAAAAAATGCGCCTTGAAGCATTAGCAAAAATAAATGAAGCATTGGAGAACATGACTCATCCCGCTACAGCACACGAAGAAGAAGAAAAACCAGCCAAAGACGAACCTAAAAAAAATGAAAAATCAAAAAGCAAAAAAGAAGAAAAATCGGACGATGATGAAAAAAACAAAAAGGAACCCAAGGGACCACCGGTAAGTGATTTGCTATTTGATAACTTAGTCGTGCAGAAATAATTATGAACAGGTCGAAGAAGTGAAAGGTATTGAATCCGTTAAAGATGGCATACGCATCAAGTAGCATTTTTTTGCTGAAAAATATTGGCGTGGCTGCTCATCCAATGGAAGCTGGCCAAAACGCCCTTTTTTGTTACATTTAATTTAATATCCCTTTCGCTTTTTGATCTCGTTATACTGCTTTTTGATCTCGTTATACTGAGTGGAGCTTACTGAGAGTGGAATCTCAATCAACTTTCTGAGCTAAAGTCATTATTCATACAAACTCTTATCAGATTTACTTGCTGCGTTTAGACGCCTTTGCTGTCGCATAAAATAACTTAATAGCATTGGATCAGTTGTTGCTAGAGAATTCGTGAGCCAGTTGATTTTTTAGAGCTTGCCCCGCTCATTTGACCATTATATATTCAATTCCTTAGCAACTATAAAAGTTCCGCAATCCTACCCATATGAGGGAAAACCTATGGACTTATCCTATGTTATCGAACGAATAAAAAATTCGGAAATTGCTGAGTACCCTTTTAGGCACTTGGAAATAAATGAATTATTTAAACCAGAAGATTTTGAACAAATTATCAGCAGTCCAGAGATAAAAATCAAAGCGGCCAAAGATGATCAGGGGTTGTTTGACGAGCTATTTGAAAATGATTACCGAATTATCGCATTCCCAGGCTGTACTGAAAATTACAAGGAATATATCAAGTGGCACAAAGGAGACAAAACGTCGCAAGAGATTAGTACATCATGCGAGGGTTTTGGCGTAGTTATGCGTCTGCAATCAGCAAAATCCAACGCAATTACCACTTTGCAAAATTTCCTTAATTCGCAAGAGTTTATAAATTGTATTGCTGAAAAATTTGACGTAAAACCTGAAGACTGCAATTACGATGCAGGAATTCAGAAATATCTGGATGGCTATGAAATCAGCCCCCACCCGGATATTAGACGAAAAGCTCTTACCTATATGGTAAATATAAATCCCAACCCCGCCTCATCTGAAAATGAACACCACACTTTATATCTCCAGTTCAAGCCTCAGTGGAATTACGTTCCTGAGTTTTGGAAGGGAAATGAAAATGTGGACCGCTGCTGGGTACCTTGGGATTGGTGCGACGTTAAAACACAACAACGTCAAAATAACAGCATGGTGATTTTTTCTCCAAACAATAAAACCATGCATGCTGTAAAAGCAGATTACGACCATCTGACTTACCAGCGTACCCAGCTTTATGGAAATCTTTGGTATAAGCAGGCTCTGACTGCCGGCAAACCGAAGTGGGAAGATTTACTTATTGGTTCAGGCACACCTGAAGTAAGTACCGCTAAGAATGTTCGGGACGCAGTTAAAGTTCTTTTGCCTGGTAAAGTCGCTACGGCACTGAAAAAACTTCGCAACACTGGTGGCGAGTCATCTACACATGCAAAACGCAATATTGACTCAAATTAATTAGCGGTTTTGTATTAATTTTAGGGGTCTATTTTATTCTTAGGTTTTCATGTCAATTCATGGAAACTTGATAGAATAAAATAGTACCCAACTTCCACTGCTTAAATATTACCACTCACTCAATTCTGCACTATAAACAACTCACTGAAACTGCTTACGATAAAGCTCACCAACAAAAAATAGCAATACAGCTATCGAGGTAGATGCTTTGGAAGTAACCTATTTAATACTTCTGCTATGTAGCCCAAAAACAAAGTGCCCATGCTCGAACGATAATAATGCGGGTCGCGATTACCAATTGCCAACAAACCAAATGCATTTCCGTGAACTAAAGGTACGGTCGCCACTGAACCAATTTCATCCGCGTATTTGCCGAAAATAAATTGCATTTCTTTTTTCCCAAGCGTACCGCAAATCGCACGATTAGTTTTAAGAATGGTGCCGATGTTATCGCGTGCAGCTGCCAGGGAAACTACATGTGCCTGACTGCTGGGAATCTTATCGATATTGCCGAACAAAAATAAACTGGTGTACTGGATGTTAAATTCTTTATCGAAACAATAATAAAGTGAATCCACTATATCACCCATGTCCTGACCCTCAAGCAGGGTAAGCACCAGGCGTTTGGTTTTATCAAACAACTTATCATTTTCGCGAGCATTATCGAGTAACTTGCTCAGACGATGACGCATATCCATATTGCGCTCGCGCAATACCGAAATTTGTCGCTCGATTAAGGAAACCGCACCGCCACTTTCGTGGGGTAGTGACAGCTCAGCAAGAAGATCGGGGTAGGCTTCAAAAAAATGTCGGTTTTCTTGTAGAAATGCTGCCACTTGCTCTGGCTCCAGGGGATCAGCAAGTGTTTTTTTATTATCGGTCATTGACTGTCACCTGTTAAAAATTTATGCAGAAATAATTTTATTTCATGGTTGCATAGGGAAATGACGACTGCATGTAAATGAATTTTAAATATTAACTTGTCCGTGAAAAACTGTGGTTGCTGGCCCAGTCATAATTACCGGAAAACCTTCACCAGCCCAGGTGATATGTAAACTACCACCAGGCAAATTAACTTTTACATGTTCATTTAATAAGTTGCGCAAGCGGCCCGCTACAACCGCAGCACAAGCACCGGTTCCGCACGCAAGGGTTTCACCGGCGCTGCGTTCAAAAACGCGCAAATCAATTTCTGCTGCAGAAATTTTTTGCATAAAACCAACATTCACACGCTGCGGAAAACGCGCGTGATGTTCAATCCGTGGGCCAAGAATCTCTACCGGCGCTTTGCTCACACTATCCACCAATAAAACGGCATGAGGGTTACCCATGGATACCGACGAAATTTCAAAATCTTGTCCATCAACATTCAACACATAGGTTGCAGCTTTTGCATCGGCAACAAACGGAATTTCCTGCGGGATTAAACGCGGAATGCCCATGTCGACAACGACGTCACCTTTATCGGTTACATGTAACTCCATTAAACCGCCGGCCGTTTCCACTTTAATTTTACGTTTGCCGGTAAGCCTGCGCTCACGAACAAATACTGCAAAACAGCGTGCGCCGTTGCCACAGTTTTCAACTTCTGAACCATCGCAATTAAAAATACGGTAGCGAAAATCCACATCTGGATTTTCGGGATGTTCTACTAACAAAAGCTGATCGCATCCGATACCAAAATTGCGATCAGATAACTGCTGGATTTTTTCCGGTGTCAAACGCACATTTTGGCTAATTCCATCGATGACGATGAAATCATTACCAAGACCGTGCATTTTGCTAAAACGTAAGCGCATTTTGTTTCCAATAATTTCGGCATTTGCCTTCAGCGAACTTTTCCAGAACAATTTTCATCGTCGAGGGCGTGATAGTTGTTCTAAATTTACGCTTAAAAATTTTCCGTTCGTGGTGAGCGATAAACATTATTCCGGAATTACCGCTTCACCGCGCAACATATCCTCGATAGTTTCGCGTGCGCGAACCAGATGTATTTGGTCGCCATCTACAATCACCTCAGCCGCACGGCCGCGCGTGTTGTAATTGGAGCTCATACTAAAACCGTAAGCGCCAGTAGACATCATGGAGAGTAAATCACCCGCTTCAATAGCAAGCTCACGATCTTTACCGAGGAAATCACCGGTTTCACAAATAGGTCCAACAAGATCCCATTTTTTTGCTTGTTCGGCGCGCGGTTTTACCGGGCGTATGTCCTGCCATGCTTGATAGAGCGACGGACGGATATTGTCATTCATCGCTGCATCAATAATGGCAAAGTTTTTGTGCTCCGTTGGTTTTAAGTATAAAACTTTAGTGAGCAACACACCGGCATTCGCGCTAATAGAACGACCAGGCTCAAACATTAAACTTAATGGACGATCGCCTAATTTTTCTTTAATCGCCGACATGTAACCTGCAACGTCGGGCGGAGTTTCATTGCGATAGGTAACGCCGAGGCCGCCACCCAAATCCAAATGATGAATTTTAATGCCAGTCGTAGCCAGCTCATCAATCAGTGTAAGCAAGCGGTCAAGCGCATCCAAAAATGGAGTGAGTTGCGTGAGTTGTGAACCTATATGGCAGTCCACACCTTGAATCGACAAACTTGGCAATTGCGCAGCGCGTGCGTAAACCGCTGGCGCACGTTTGATATCGATACCAAATTTATTTTCTTTCAAACCTGTGGAGATATAGGGGTGCGTATTGGCATCTACATCCGGATTTACCCGCAGGGAAATGTTGGCGACTTTATTTTTTTCAGCGGCTACTTGCGCAAGAATTTCTAGCTCCGCTTCGGATTCAACATTGAAACAGAAAATGCCGACATCCAACGCTCGCGCCATTTCCGCACGGGTTTTACCCACACCGGAAAAAACAATTTTTGATGGTAAACCACCAGCGCGCAACACACGTTCGAGTTCACCCATGGAAACAATATCGAAACCCGCACCGAGTTTGGCAAGCAGATTCAAAACACCTAAATTCGAGTTAGCTTTTATTGCGTAACAAATCATGCCGGGATGCGAACCCAAGGCTTGCGAATAAGACAGATAATGTTGGGTGAACGCAGCACGGCTGTACACATAAGTGGGCGTGCCGAATTGCGCTGCAACAGCGGCGAGTGGAGTATCCTCTACATAAAGTTCGCCATTGCGATCAGTAAAATGCTGCATAAAAATTCTGCTTACTCAAAAAATTGTGGAGTGGTATTAGTTGCCGGAGGTATTTTGCTTGACGGCTGGGGCTGGTTTAGCAGCTTCAGGGGCAGGCTTTTGCGGCTGGGGAAGATAGAGCGGGCCTTTCTGACCACAGCCCGTCATCACCAACACAAAAACTATCCCGAATAGCAATTTTGTTTTCATGAATTCACCTGTTGCACTCGCATGAGCGAGAACCTAAACGATGGGCAGTATAACCGCAATCATTGAGAGCGGCTATGAATCGCCCTGGCAAAAGCTGGCGCAAAACCCTGTGCAAAATTAAACCGCCATAACGTAAGTAGGCGCGCATGTAGCTTTTGAAAACTTCGAAGACGCAATTTATTTGGCTGGGTAAACAGCTCAAAAGGCCACCACATTTTTGGATGCTTTGTGCAAACTTAAGCGTGTACCCGATCATAGATCGCCTTCATTTATAGTCTTCCAACACCTGCGCGTAACCCGCTTTAAAGGTTGGATAGCTAAATACAAATCCTGAATCCAATAACCGCTGGTTGCTGCAACGTTTGTTACCGCGTTCATTAGTTGCATTGGGGGACAAAAAATCTTCCACCCCCAATTGCTCTGCTATCCAGCTAACGACCTCCAACATTGGCGTTGGGGCAGAATCACTGGCTAGATAAATAGGTTGTAGCTGCGCGCCTTTGCTGCTCAGCTGAATCAAGTGCGCGAGACTACGCGCACAATCATCGGCATGAATGCGGTTAGTGATGTGGAGGCTGGCAGACGCTTTGGCTTGTCGTACTTGTTCGATCAGCCGGTTTCTCCCAGGTCCGTAAATTCCGCTAAAGCGCACAATTATGCTGGGGAATTCGCTTGTAAGAATAACCGCTTCAGCTTCAAGCAGACGCTTGCCGCTAAAACCTTCCGGCTCGGTAGGAGAATTTTCATCCACCCACTCGCCATCAATCTGACCGTACACGGCAGTGCTGGAGACAAATAGCAAAAGAGACTTTTTCCCGAGAGCACGCAAACCCGCCACGACATTCTGACAAGTTTCTACATAAGCTTGCTGATAGCCGCTGTCGCTCCGTTCGCTCGGGGTCATACTGATGACAACCACCGCAAAATCCTGTGTCAAAACCTGAGCGAGCTGATAAGGGTCAGTTACATCACAAGTTTGATAACGCAAAAAAGACGTGTCTTCCGGTGGATGACGACGCAGCCCGGTGACTTCATATAGGTCTTGCGGCAAACACTTCGCCAAACGCAAACCTATGTCGCCACACCCGACTATTAAAACTCGTTCTTTCGATAGAGATTGACTATTCATTGCCATTCAAATGGTTTACCTTTCAAGTCATGTGAATTTTGGAACTGTAAATCGGAGTAAAAAATGACCCTTACCGAACTTCGTTACATCGTCACTCTCGCCCAGGAACAGCATTTTGGTCGCGCCGCCGAACGTTGCTATGTCAGCCAACCGACGCTCAGCATTGCCGTGAAAAAACTGGAAGATGAACTGGGTGTGGCCTTGTTTGAACGCACTAAATCTCGCGTTCACCCGACTCCCCTCGGAGAGCAAATCGTCAAGCAAGCCAACCTTGTACTGGAGCAAACCGCTTCCATCAAGGACATGGCGGATGCAGGTAAAGACCAGCTCAGCAGCCCTTTATCAGTAGGGGCCATTTTCACGATCGGCCCTTATTTGCTGCCGCAGTTTATCCCGCATTTGCAAACGCTGGCCAGCAAAATGCCGCTGTATGTGGAAGATGGCTATACCCATACCTTGCGTAAAAAACTCCGCAACGGCGAGCTGGATGTAATTATTGTCGCGCTACCGTTTAACGAGCCGGATGTGGTGACCCAGGCACTCTACGAAGAACCTTTTGTGGTACTTATGCCGCATAACCATCCGCTCGCTGAAAAGGCGGAAATTGATCCGAATGAAATCAGCAGCCAACAATTATTGTTGTTGGGGGAGGGGCATTGCTTCCGTGATCAGGTACTAACGACTTGCCCGAACATCCATCACACAGAAGAGACAAACCCTAACGTGCGAACGGCTGCCGAGGGCAGCAGTCTCGAAACATTGCGACACATGGTAGCGTCGGGATTGGGCATTACCATACTGCCGCAGTCTGCTGCGACCAGTAATATCTACAGTACAAATCTACTGGTGACCCGCCCATTTAAAACTCCAGTGCCTAGCCGAACTGTTGCTCTCGCATGGCGCGCCAGTTTTCCCCGGCATAAAGCCATTGATGCATTGCGAAAATCCATCCAAATCGCCAGATCAGATCTAAAATGATAGAAACCGCTGCAAAAAGCAGCGCTGGCATTTCGATACTGAGATTCACGCATGCGCAAATATCTGGTCGCCTCGCTTTTTTTGCTCGCCAGCTTGCCTGCTTTTGCAAGCATGGAAGAGGCACTGGATGCGTACAAAAAAGGTAACTACGGCGCTGCAATTCAGGAGCTGAACAGGCTTGGAGAATCAGGTGATGTATCTGCCCAAATAATGCTAGGCGCGCTTTACAGCAAAGGTGGTGCCGTTACTCGAGACGACAAAATCGCGGCAAGCTGGTTCGAAAAGGCAGCTGTTCAAGACAACGCCGAAGCCCAATACCAGCTTGGCTATCTCCATGAAAATAGCCAGTTAACCAGAGATTATGTGGCCGCTACCAGCTGGTATCACAAGGCCGCCCAACGGGGCTCAGCCAAAGCCCAGGCACGCCTTGGTGCCCTTTATGCTGCAGGATTGGGGGTAACCAAAAACACCAACGAGTCTGTTTTGTGGTTTGGTAAGGCTGCATTACAGGGTAATACCGATGCGCAATTTTCGCTTGGCCGTATGTATGCCCTAGGAAAAACCGTTCCCAAAAACAAGGACCTCGCCAAAGGTTGGCTAACCAAAGCGGCGGCGCAAGGCCACGCTGATGCACTACTGATGTTAGCTGGCATGTATAAGAAAGGTGAGGGCGTCCCCAAAGATCCCATATTGGCCTACTCATTGAACTCACTCGCCATCGCCAATCAAACGCTCTTGAAAAAAAATGCCACCAACATGCGTGAAGATCTCGCCGACGAACTCACTCCTGAGCAGCTTGCTACCAGCAACAAGCTCACCATCGAGCTGCAAAAGCCTAAACAATTTTCCCAAGCTTTCAATGCCTACATCAATAAATCCCACCAAGCCCCCTTCCGGTTTTTTGATCGGCCGGAAAAAAAGGCCTCTTTCTAGCTCTCCCCGGAGCGATTGAAGAATATAAAGCTGCACGAAAGACTTCGGTTTTGGTATGTTGCAAAAAACTGTCTGACTACCCAGAAATGAACACACATCGAACCCAAACCCTGGACCAAATCCCTGTCACCGCATTAAAAGGCGTCGGTGCGAGTTTAGCGGTGAAATTGGCGAAAATCGGGTTGTTTTCGCTGCAAGATGTGCTCTTTCATTTGCCTTTACGCTATATGGATCGCACCCGCGTTGCACCGATTGGTGGCTTGCAGCCAAACACCAACGCGGTGCTGGAAGGTGAAGTGCGCGCGTGCGATATTGTTTTTGGTAAACGCCGAAGCCTTGTGGTGCGCATGCAAGATGGGACTGGCACACTCACCCTGCGTTTTTATCATTTCAATGCGTCGCAGAAACAGCAGTTGTCCAGCGGAACGCGGTTGCGGGTATTTGGTGAAACCCGTCGCGGCGCTGCCGGGTTGGAAATGTATCATCCCGAATACGACTTGCTGAACGACGCTAAGCCCCTTCCTTTAGAACAACACCTCACCCCCATTTACCCCGCCACTGAAGGTCTGACACAACCACGTCTGCGCACCTTGGCCGCGCAAGCATTGACTTGGCTGGGAACTCATAATTTACGCGAGCTTTTGCCAGACCAGTTACGGCGTGAGCTCAACCAAAGTTCGCTTGCGGATGCATTGCGCTATTTGCATCAACCACCCACGACTGCCAACGTGCATTTATTGATGGAAGGTGAGCATCCATTCCAGCAGCGCCTGGCCTTTGAGGAGTTATTGGCGCACCACTTAAGCCTCCTATTACTGCGCCGCCAAACTCAGGCGACTGGTGCAAGTCAGCTATATCTAAACACCCAGCTGCAACACGAATTCCTGGCGCAATTACCTTTTAAACTTACGCGCGCACAAGAGCGGGTATTCAAGGAGATCACCGCCGATTTAGCCAAGCCCGTACCCATGTTACGGTTAGTGCAAGGCGATGTGGGTTCGGGTAAAACTGTGGTGGCCGCGCTCGCTGCTTTAGTTGCAGTGGCTAATGGTCAGCAGGCAGCAATTATGGCGCCCACCGAAATTCTCGCTGAACAGCACCGCATTAATTTCGGCAAATGGCTTGATCCGCTCGGAATAAAAATTGGCTGGCTAACCGGGAAACTTAAGTTGGGGAGCGACGCACTCAATCGGCTGCCATTGCTAATGGAGAAGCGCAAGTTGTTATAGGTACCCATGCGCTGTTTCAGGAATCGGTCGAGTTCGCTAATCTCGGACTGGTGGTAATTGATGAACAGCATCGATTTGGCGTACATCAGCGGCTATCTTTGCGAAATAAGGGTACATCTGGTTCACTTCGACCTCATCAGCTGATCATGACAGCTACACCTATACCCCGTACTTTGGCTATGAGCGCCTATGCCGATCTCGATTGTTCGATTATCGATGAGCTACCTCCGGGCCGAACACCCGTTACCACCGTTGTTATTAGTGATCAGCGCCGCCCCGAGATTATTGAACGAGTCAGGATGGGTTGTGCGGAAGGCCGACAAGCTTATTGGGTTTGCACATTAATTGAAGAGTCCGAAGCGCTGGAGGCACAGGCGGCACAGGCCACCGCTGAAAGTCTGGCGCTAGCCTTGCCAGAATTGCGGATCGGCCTGATTCACGGTCGCTTGAAAGCAGTTGAAAAAGAAGCCGTCATGGGCGCGTTCAAAGCCAATCAATTAGATTTGCTCGTTGCCACCACGGTGATTGAGGTAGGCGTCGATGTACCCAATGCTAGCCTGATGATCATTGAAAACCCAGAGCGCCTGGGTCTGGCACAGTTACACCAGCTACGAGGGCGAGTAGGGCGCGGCTCAACTGCCAGCCACTGCGTTTTGCTCTACGGGTCACCGCTTTCGCACCACAGCAAGGAACGCTTGCGCGTTATGCGCGAAAGTAGCGACGGCTTTTATATAGCCGAGCAAGACCTTCAATTACGCGGCCCCGGTGAAGTTCTGGGCACTCGGCAAACAGGCGATATGCAATTTAAAATTGCTGACCTACAGCGCGACTCCCACCTGCTTCCCAGCGTGAAAAACGGGGCGGAATATTTAATGGCACACCACTCCACACTTTGCGACGAAATCATTGCGCGATGGCTTGGAAAAAGCCACGTTTACCTGCAAGTTTAAAATACTCGTCTATGCTCTCAAATACACATCTTATTCGTCGATATTCCTAAAATTAACCGCTGTTGATCTAAACGACAGCGATCTCAACCACTATCGATACTAACCGAAGGAGTAGGCCGTGCCAGTACCCGCAAGTGTCCAGTCATTATTAGATAACAGAAACATTGCCTACGCTTTGGCATCTACTCCATTCAATGACGATGACCGCCGCCTGATCTGGCACGACCAGCATTTACGTAATATGAGCGCCGCTAAATCCCTGATTTTGCAAGACGGCCAAGGCCGCGTCCAAGTAATTATTTCCGCTGATCGTTTACTTGATCTTAAAGCCGTCAATCGTCAGCTAGGCCGAGAACTACAAGCCACGAGTCTTGAGGACATCCGCAAATTCTGCGATAGCCACGATCTGAACTCCATTCCAGCTCTACCTAAATTAGCCGGTCTGCAGACTTTAGTGGATAGAAGCCTAATGGATCGCAATGAGCTGCTTCTGGATTCGGGCAATGAGGAGCAACTGGTCCGTATTGAACGCAGCGAGTTCGAACAAATTATGGAAGGCGCAACTTTGTGCGATATCTCGGTTCCTTTAGCGCCGTTGGAAGTCGAAGATTTAAATACGACGGACCATGACCAAATTCTCGGCGCTGTGCGCAACTTTACCCAGTTGCGTATTAAGCAACGCCTGGAAGAAACCCTGGAGTTACCTCCCTTATCGGATACCGCGCAACGCATCATTAAATTGCGCGTGAACCCTAACGCTGACATTAGCGATCTGGCCCAAATTGTAGAGACTGACCCAAGTTTGGCCGCGCAAGTAGTGAGTTGGGCAGCTTCTCCTTATTACTCGGCGCCTGGCAAAATCAAATCTATTCACGATGCAATCGTGCGTGTGCTCGGGTTCGATATGGTACTTAACCTTGCGCTCGGTCTATCGCTCGGCAAGACCATGACAATTCCGAAAGAAGGCCCGCATGGCACTTTGCCCTATTGGCAACAAGCGGTGTATATGGCTGCCACGATTGAAGGTTTGGTTACCGCCATTCCCCGCGACCATCGCCCCAGTTTCGGCATGGCCTATTTGTGTGGCCTCCTGCATAACTTTGGCTACCTGATTTTGGCGGAAGTATTTCCGCCCTACTTTCATTCCTACTGCCAGATGGCCGACGCTAATCCGCACGTTAGCCATCAAGCCATAGAGCGCCATATTTTGGGTGTAACCCGCGAGCAACTCGCCAGCACACTCATGTCCTTGTGGTGTATGCCGGAAGAAGTTGTTGTGGGATTGCGCCATCAAAATAATCCGACCTATAACGGTGAAAACAACAAATACGCCAAATTGATTTTCGTTGCTCAACGACTTTTATTGCACCAAAACATTGGCCATGGCCCAAAGCTGGAAATTCCACAGCAGGTATTCGATGATTTACACCTTGACCCTGTGAAGGCAAGACAAACCGTGGAAAATATCCTTGAATCCAGCGATGACTTGAAACATATTGCTCACGAGCTAAACCCCAAACATTGAAGGCGTCAGCCACCCACCCCACCCAAGGGTAAAGGCGCTAAACCCAGACGATAAGAAAAACCCCTGTCTCTCAGGGGTTTTTCTTTTGTACGAAAAGCAAGAGAAGCGAATGAATTTTCAAGAAGCTGCAGCGATATTAGTTAAACGTCGTCAAACCGGCGTTCAAGGTGACCGATTACCGCAGGAATGTAGACCTACAAATCCACAGCAGGCGCTCGCTATTCAAGCTGCTATTAGTGCTCTTTGGTGCGAATTGGAAGATGACTCTATTGGCGGTTGGAAATGCCTGGCATCGTCAGAAGAGAAACCTATTGTCGGGCCCATTTATACCCGTACCATCAATTCCGTCGCGCCCGTGGCGATATGGCCAAAACCTGCAGCTAAAAACATCGCACGTATCGAACCCGAGCTGGCATTCTTCTTTAGCAAAGATTTCCCACCGCGCAATGAACCCTACACTGCCGCTGAAGTCGATGCTGCTATAAGCCGAACTCATATGGCTTTGGAGTTAATTGGTTGCCGTTATGCAGACCCAGCCAGCTGTGAATTTCCTGAAATGCTAGCCGATGGATTGGTGAACCAAGGCCTATTTATCGGGCCGCAGGTCGATAATGAGCTTGCACGCATTGCCAGTGAATTTGGTATTAACCTTATCCATGGTGTTGAAGCCAGCGAACATCATGGCAAACACCCTAACGGAAATCCTCGCGCACCTTTATATTGGCTCGTAGAATTTCTGCGTAGCCAGGGGCAAGGCATAGTGGCCGGGCAAGCCATTATTACCGGTTCTTTTGCAGGCGTGTTGGAGGTGCCAATAGGTGCGAATATCACGCTGGAATACGCGGGATTGGGAGTGATGGAAGTGAGTTTTACGGCGAAAGATTAAAGAGCTCAACCCCCTCCCAGCCTCCCCCTTCGCAGGGGGAAGAGCTAGCCTGCACCTTGTAATTAAGTTGGGAGTAAAACTCCTCCCCCTGCGAAGGGGGAGGCTGGGAGGGGGTAAAATCAACTAAGAATTAGAGGAAAAAGGATGAATAAATTTACCGCAGTACTCGCATTGGCTTTTACATTCTTCACCGCGTCGGCCAGCGCCGCCGATGCTGGAGGCACGCCCTTTAACTTATCCAAGCGCGAGCAAAGTCATCTTGAAAACCGTGTTTGCTTCGCCCAATACGGGCTGAAAGCGGGCAAGATCAAAGCTTATGCATTCGAAGCCCGCGCAAAAACCGACAGTAAAATTGGTCTTGCAGCCCGCACTTCCGCCTATGTTGAATGCGAAAGCCACGGCGATTTTATGGGCAAGCCCATGCGTTATATCGACGATTGCGACTTGATCGACGGCGAATGGGACTGTTCCGCACCGCAACTTGAAGTCACAGTACCTATCAATGGGCGCGATGTAAAAATGCGCCCCTGGGGTGGGTTAACGCCGGAAAAATCCTATCAACTGCTTAAAGAAATCAGCTCCAAAGGACAATTCCAGGGCGAATCCCTCGATAAAGCCATAGGCAACAGCTGCGATATCGCCAGAAACAAAGACCCGGAAATCATCGAACTCGGCTGCGAAGCCGCCATGACCATTTCCTTCTGGTGCCCTCAAGCCAAAATAACCGGCTGCCCACGGGTGTTATTTTTGAGTTTTGATCAACCGGCTTATATTCGGAGTAACTATGGCCAATGAACCCTTTTACAGCTGTGAAATTCCCGTGCGCTGGGGCGATATGGACGCTTTTGGGCATGTGAATAACACGCTTTACTTTCGCTATTTTGAAGAGACTCGGTTCCAATGGATGTTGGACAAAGGTGTTCCTATTGGGGGTGATAACTATCCCGTAGTGGTAACGATCGGCTGCACTTTTTTCCGGCCGGTCTATCACCCCGATACGCTGCGAGTTGATGTATTCATCTCCGAACCGGGGCGATCCAGCTTTATGGCAACTTACAAAGTTTATACCAGCGCGGACCGCGTTAATCCCTGTAGCGAAGGCTATTCCAAGATCGTATGGGTAGATAAGGCGACCGGAAAATCTGCAGCTCTCCCGGATGCAGTGAGAGCATGGTTCTAGTAAAAAATTTGGCGTGATGAAATAAAAAGCCCTACTGAATCAACGATTGAGTAGGGCTTTTTAATCGAGAGCGCTAAAACTTTAGAAGGAAGTCACGTCGGATTTACTGATATCACAGTAAGCAGTATTCCAAAATTCGCCTTGATTGGTTTGTTTAGCGCCTGCGGCCTCTTCAGCTTTGGTGATACCCGTTGCCTGCACACAGACTTTCGGTGCAGCCGACTTGTAGCCCTTGATCTTCATATTACGAACTGTCGCTTTATCTCCGTAGTTGCTGTTTAAACGCAACACGTAAGAAGCGCTCCCGTCCGGTTTGGCAACTGAGCCATTGATATTTACACCATTGGCAATAAATTTACGCGGGCCCGCGTTGCCTTCACAATTGCCACAAGATGCCCACAACCTACCAATAGTGCCGTAGGTGTTGAAATTTTCAACATAAATGGTGCTGCCTACGCCATTGTGCTGAAACACTTTATCTTCAGCGTTTTTCGCAGATCCGCCAATGACTCGCATTACCGTACCTGGGCCGCCCAGCATAGTCGCAGCGTCTTCACAGACATCCTCCCAAACCACATTTTCCAGTGTGCAGTTACCTTTACAGTGAATACCGTCAGCGCCACCGCCAGCCTTGATCGTCAGGTTCTTGATGTAAGCACCTTCCTCAAGAGTCAGCAATGGAGCCTGCTTTTCATTTTGATCGGAACAACTGGTCCCTATAGATACTGAACCACAGTCCATTTTGCCGCTGATAATAGAACCGGCTTTACATGAACCGAGAGTGGCTACGCTTGACGCTGATGAACTTGAAGGCTTAATACTGGAAACCACCGATGATGCAGTAGACTTGGATGAAGCTGAGCTGGAGGCAGGTCTAATCGAACACTCATTGTTGCCGCCATCAATACGCCCACCAAAGGTCGCCTGGCTACAGGAGAAACTACCTTTCAAGGTCTTGTATATAAATTTATCCGCGCGCCCAAAGGCCACTACAGTAGTGGAACCCGCTACGCTACAGGTCTGCCCTTCTTTACAGATAGTCACATAACCCGACGGACGATTAGCGGCGAAAGCACTCATCGCAAGCGCGCTGGCCACTACTGCTAATAAAAGATGTTTAATCTTCATGAAAAAATCCTGCTGAAATACGGTAAATATCGGCCACCCATCCTGGCAGCTACTATAAAACTAGATCCTACTCTTAAATCTATGGTCGTAATGGGTATCGACAAGAAAAATGACGAACTGTTTTTATTATTTTAGTGAACTACTGCTCAGTTTATGCCCGGATATGCTTTCCGACAAGGCAAGACGTAAAGAATATTGCTTGATTAAACCTGAACTCAAAATGAAAAAAGCGCTCATTGAGCGCCCTTTTACACATCAGATAGCTTCGCTTAGCCGTTAACTGAATCCTTCAATGCCTTACCAGCTTTAAAATTAACGCTATTGGAAGCCTTAATCTCAATGGCTGCGCCGGTTTGTGGATTGCGGCCAGTGCGGGCAGCGCGGTGGCTTTGGCTAAAGGTGCCGAAGCCAATCAAGGTGACGCTTTCATCGCGGCTCAAAGCGTTAGTGATTTGCTCAACAATTGCAGATACAGCAGCATCGGCTTTTTCTTTGGTCAAATCAGCTTGTGCTGCAACAGCGGTCACTAAATCTGCTTTATTCATAGTTGGTTTCCTTCGGTATAGTCATTAATTCTGGATTGTTGTTTTGGTTGACGAGGGCTTTTCACTGCCGCCAATAAATTTGAGCTGCTAGAATGCCAGCTTCTGACGACTTTAGCCTAGGGTTTTTTTACTTGCCAATAATTCCACCCCCACGACGTGAACTGCGCTGGTCTACTCAATTACCATTGCCACTACAGCCTAGCTCAGGTTTGCAAACCTGGTTGTCAGATGCAGGCTCCTTAACGGCAAAATTGCTCAAACTAAGCCATGGCAAGTTTAAGGTGCAAGTATTACAGCAAGTACATCTACGCGCCAGCCGAAGTGAAGCCTTGGCCTTGGGGATTGGGTTTCAGGCACTTTGCTTGGTCCGCGAAGTCATTCTCTGTGGCAATGATGAGCCTTGGGTATTTGCCCGCAGTGTTCTCCCACTGACCAGTTTGACCGGACCTTTGCGCCATTTACGCAAACAGGGAAATCAGCCCCTTGGGGCATTTTTGTTTAGTCAGCCACACTTGAAACGCAGCTCCATTGCCCTGAGTTTCATTAGTCGCCATCATGCATATGTTCCGGATGAGTTTCTTGGTGATGCGAGTGTCTGGGGACGGCGTTCGATTTTTTTCGTAGACAATAAACCTATGCTTGTCAGCGAGGTATTCCTACCGAAGTTCCCCGGCGCAACTCAACATGTTTAGACAGAGATGTGGACGACCGCATTTTCTTTTTGGTTTATTGGGGACGACCCCTTCTGATGAAGGGTGTTGCTATGAACTGGATACTGCTTGTACTTGCTGGGCTTTTGGAAATTGTTTGGGCGGTAGGGCTTAAATATACAGACGGATTCACCCGTTTGTGGCCAACAGTCATTACCGTGCTGGCTATGTTAGTTAGCCTTGCACTGCTCGGCATAGTCATGAGAACGCTCCCAGTTAGTACGGCTTATGCGGTGTGGATGGGGATTGGCGTTGTGGGTACCGCCATACTTGGCGTTATGATGCTAGGCGAGCCCGCCACCTTTGGGCGATTGTTTAGCATCGCCCTCATACTTACCGGCGTTATTGGTCTGAAACTGACGACATAAATGCCTACTGGCTCGACTATGGAAAAATGCTGTCGATGTGGAAAAAATACAAGCGTAAAGGAGAATTCCTTGCGATCTTCGGAGCTCAATTCAGCTTCGAGGCCTCAATGATTGTATTTGGAATGTACTCGGCAGTTTGTTACCACATGCTTAAATCAATCACTCTATTTATCGCGTGTGTAGTGATAAGCGGAATAGTTATATATGTATTTGATTCAATGTCTCGTCGCGAGTGTGAGTCTTGTAGTGAAAAATATAAAGATAAATAAGTCCCTAGTCTAATCCGACAAATCTCGATGGCTCTACTATGACCGACGATAAACCAGCGAATACTCCGAACGTTTCTGAAGTAGCGCCAGTTGCTGCTCAAGCAGACTCCAAGACTGTGGTTAGTGAAGCACCATCCACAACGGCTGGTGCGCAAGCAATAAATCCAGTCGCTACCGGTACAGTCAAAAAAGCAACGGCGCCCAAAGCAAAAGCTTCTGCAAAAGCAGTTTCCCCGGAAACTAACGGAACCCGAGAGAGCGTCGCGGATGTTGCACCGGCGCGAAAGCCTGCAACAAAAACTAAAACTGCACAAACAAAACCTGCGGCCAAAACCAATCCTGAAAGCAAGACAAAAAGTGCAGCTAAACAAGAGTCTCCCCAAGTCAGCGCAGACGCGAATGTTTCCCCTCCTGTAAAAAAAGCACCAGCAGCAGAATCTAACGTACCCGCTACCAATGTGGTTAAGAGAACTCCGGCAAACGTGACGCAAGCCGAAGCACCTGTACCCAAGACTGAACCTAAAAAATCAGTGGCACAAGCTCCCATCGAGCCAAAACCTGATGTACCCGAAAAGGCATTCGTACCGCAAAAATCTGGGTCTGAAAAATCAGCGCCACTCAATAAACCCAACGAGTTGGCCGAAATTCAAATCGTAAAACCTGAACTTCAAAAAGCCATAATAATTCCAGCTCCAGCTCCAGCTCCAGCTCCAGCTCCAGCTCCAGCTCCAGCTCCAGCTCCAGCTCCAGCTCCAGCTCCAGCTCCAGCTCCAGCTCCCAAAAAGTTTGC